>Ga0265294_10005875_pt1 | contig 14877 bp, 15 predicted proteins | sample MunlanPumphouse3_FD_192504 | JGI IMG/M metagenome (GOLD analysis project Ga0265294, IMG submission 192504) | Groundwater microbial communities from a municipal landfill in Southern Ontario, Canada - Pumphouse #3 | ecosystem: Environmental > Aquatic > Deep subsurface > Groundwater | place... | reverse complement strand
ATTTTAAATGTATGAAAGAGTTAAATTATTGATATGATATATTTTACAGATACTCACACTCATTTGTATTTAGAAGAATTTGATATTGACAGACAAGAAGTTGTCGAAAAATGTTTGGAGTTTGGTGTCAATAAATTGATTTTGCCTTGCGTAGACGAGACTTCTATTTTGCCGTTGCAACAGATGTTACACGATTATCCTGATATTTGCCATGGTGCAATGGGACTTCATCCGACATCTGTAGACAATAATTATGAAAAACAATTGGAGGTCATTCATAAAGAATTGATTGACAATGCTAAAGACTATATTGCGATAGGCGAAATAGGCATGGATTTATATTGGGATAAAACTTATCGGCAGCAGCAGGAGATAGTATTGAGAGAGCAGTTTGATTGGGCTGTTGCTTTGAATATGCCGGTTATCATTCATTGCAGAAATGCTGAAGAAGAGATAATAAATATTGTTGGTGATGCGAAGTATAGGGATTTGCGTGGAGTGTTTCATTGCTGGTCGGGAAATATGGAACAAACGGAGAGAATTTTAGAGATGGATTTTTATATTGGTATAGGTGGTACAGTGACATATAAGAACTCTAAATTACCGGAGATATTGTTACAAGTTCCGACAAACAGAATATTGTTAGAGACAGATTCGCCGTATTTGTCGCCGATGCCATATAGAGGTAAGCGTAATGATAGTGGAAATATCATAATTATAGCACAAAAAATATCGGAGATAAAAAAAATGGCATTAAAGGAGCTTTCCGAGCAAATAAAAATTAATGTAAAACGTCTTTTTGGAATATGAATTAAGACTTTATATTTAAGGTACTAATTATTAATAAATTGATTTATAAACGATAACGAAAAATATATAAAAATTTTTTCAAAGCAATAGTCATTTAATAAAAAAGTTGTATCTTAGCACCCTGAAAAAAAGTAGGTTGTTGAAGCAATTTTTTATGATAAAAGAGTGTGAAAGACAGGCTGAAAGGAGAGATGACCGAGTGGCTTAAGGTACACGCTTGGAAAGCGTGCGTTCTGCAAAACGGAACCCGGGGTTCGAATCCCCGTTTCTCCGCGAGAAATTAAAATAGAGTTTAATTAATAAGATAAAGTAATAGTAAATTAAAAGAATTATGAAAAAGTTATTTTCTTTATTAGCAATGGTATTTTTGTTAACCTTTGCAGTGTCAAACACCAGTGTAGCACAAGATCAACCGGCAAATTCTGCCGCTGATACAACTCAGACAATTACTCAAGCACCGGAAGCGGTAGCTGAAGCAGCAACTCCGGCTATTGAAGAAGAAGTTCAACAAAAGAAATCTTTCCACTACGCATTAAAAGAAAAATTTATCGAAGGTGGTGCAGGATTTATGACAACAGTACTCCTTTGTTTAATATTAGGTTTGGCATTGGCAATAGAAAGGATCATTTATTTGACACTTTCAACAACTAATTCAAGAAAATTATTAAATCAAGTGGAAACAGCTTTAAATCAACAAGGCTTAAAAGCGGCGCAAGATATTTGCAAAAACACACGTGGTCCTTTGGCAAGTGTTTTTTGGCAAGGCTTGGATAAGTATGATGAAGGTATTGACTCCGTAGAAAAGTCTTTAGTTTCTTATGGCAGCGTAGCAACAGCACGTTTGGAAAAAGGCTTGGCATGGATTTCATTGTTTATCGCATTGGCTCCTATGTTGGGATTTATGGGAACTGTTATTGGTATGATTCAGGCTTTTGACCAAATTGCAATAGTTGGTGAAATGTCACCACAAGTAGTTGCAGGCGGTATGAAAGTAGCTTTGTTAACAACAGTATTCGGATTGATAGTTGCTGTAATCTTACAAATTTTCTATAACTATATTTTAACCAAAATTGAAAGTATAGTTACTGATATGGAAGATTCTTCAATTTCTTTCTTGGACATCGTTGCATCAAAAATGAAATAATTAATAACAAGGAGAAAAATTTATGTTTAAAATATTTAATATAATAGGAAAGGTTATTTGTTATCTTCTTATCGCCGCAGGAGCAATATTCGGGATTCTGATTATTGTAAACAGTGCTAAGATGGCAACAAGTGTGGAGCTACAACAGAGTTTGCTTATGCCTGTTATGTACATAACATTTGCAGCGGCAGCCATCTGTCTGTTAGTGTCAGTCGTTCTTCCTCTTTTCTTTGCTACTTATACAAAGAAAAAATTAATAAAAATAGCTCTTGTAGTTGTTATAATAGCTGTATTGGTAGTAATAAGTATGTTAATACCTGACTCTCAATTATCACCGGAATTTCTCGAACAATATAACGTTTCGGAAGTAGTGGCACGCAGAGTAGGCGTAGGTTGCTATCTTACTTATATAACTTGCGCAATAGCAATTGTTACCATCATTTATTCTGCAATTAATAATATGATTAAAAATAAATAATAAGCTATGATTAACAGAAAAGAAAAGAAAAAAGTACCTGCAATTAATGCGAGTTCTATGGCAGATATTTCTTTCTTGTTGCTTGCTTTCTTCCTGATGACTACAACCATGGAAGTTGATACAGGTATAGCAAGAAGACTGCCACCGCCGGTACCGCCTACCGAAAAGCCGCCTGACATCAAGGAACGTAATATTCTTAAAGTTAATATTAGTAAGAATGACAGAATATTGATTAATGATAAAATCGCTGATGTCCGTATGCTTAAAGACCAAGCAAAAGAGTTTTTATCTAATCCTTATAACAGAGAAGACCTGCCTGAAAAAAGATGGGATACCATACCTGCATTAGGTGGATTGTATGAAGTGTCAAAAGGTATTATATCTCTTAAAAATGATAGAGGTACTTCTTACGAAATGTATATCAAAGTTCAAGATGAACTTACTAAAGCTGTTAATGAACTTCGTGACGAGTTGTCAAGACGCGAATTCGGCATCTCTTACATGAGCCTGAAAAACGATGAACAACTCGAAGCCGTCCGTAAAGCTGTACCTATCTCTATATCTGAAGCAGAACCTGAAGAATATAAATAATGCACTATGGGAAAATTTGTTAAAAAAGGCAAAAAAGAAGTACCGGCAATATCAACATCATCAATGCCGGACATTGTATTCATGCTTATTTTCTTCTTCATGATTACAACAACTATGAGACAGTCTGACCCATTGGTGAAAACCTCTGTGCCATCTGCTTCTCAAGTGGAAAAATTAGAAAAAAAATCATTAGTGAGCTATATCTTTATAGGTCCTCCTAAAAATGCTAAACTCGGTACAGAATCTCGTATCCAACTTAACGATAGCTTCGCTACCCTCGACGATATACCAAATTTTATCTTCGCAGAACGCGACTCACGTGATGAGGTGGATAGAAAATTCTTAACAACCTCCATTAAAGCCGATAAAACCGTGAAAATGGGTATCATTAATGATGTGAAACAACAACTCCGCGAAGTTGGCGCTTTTAAAATCAGCTACTCTTCAAGAAAAGATGTGGATTGATACGTATAAATAGGTGTAAATAAAAATTTAAAAGCCTCACAAAAAAAGTGAGGCTTTTTTTTGCTTGTTATCTGATTTTTTTTTAGTATCTTTGCAAATGTAAAGAAAAGTAGCTATGGATTCCGCATTGAATAATGAAAAGTCAAGAGTGTTGTTTATTTCTCAGGAAATAATTCCTTATCTTGAACAGTCTGTAATGGGTACTGTTTGCAGATACCTGCCGCAAGGTACGCAAGAAAGAAATAAAGAAATTAGAACCTTTATGCCTAAATTCGGACTGATAAACGAACGAAGGAATCAATTACACGAAGTTATCAGGCTTTCAGGCATGAACTTAATAATTAATGATATTGACCACCCTATCATTATTAAAGTGGCTTCTATATCTCAAGTTAGAATGCAAATATATTTTATCGATAATGAAGAATATTTTCAAAGAAAGTATACTACTAAAGATGCAGCCGGAAAGTGTTTCTCGGATAATGATGAAAGAAGCGTGTTCTTTGCACGCGGTGTCCTCGAAACTGTGAAAAAATTAGGGTGGAGCCCTAACCTCGTAAATTGCCACGGCTGGATGTCCGCTTTCGCCCCTATATATATCAATAAACTTTATCGCGATAACCCATTATTCTCCGATGTTAAAATAGTTACTACTCTGTATAATGACTCCTTTAATACAAGATTTTCTGAAACATTTTTCAATAAAATGAAATTTGACGGCTTCGATGCTAAAGAACTAAAAGCTGTGAAAACTCCTAACTATATCAATATAATGAAATGGGCTATCTCTAACTCAGATGCCGTGATTATCGCTGAAAAAGATGTTAACCCTAAACTCGTCCAACACGTAAAAGACTTAAATCTGCCATATATATCCTATAATAGGTATGATATGGATTATATTTCCGATATTTCAAACCAATTCTTTGACGAAATTATCGGTAACGATAATTCGTCCTCTAATTCATGATTTTATGCGTATTATGTTAATACCGCCGGTGAGAATGTCTCTGCTTTTCTCACTCCTTGTTTCCTTACTTCTTATCTCTTGTGGCGAAGATCCTAACGTCATAGGCGGCGACTTGGTCAATGAAGATGTCTTTGACCCAAATCGCTCCGATACAATTACAGTGATTACATGCTCTGTACTCCAAGATTCTTTGATAACAAGTAACTTGTCTGATGCTAATGGCAATTATATAGGTTCTCTTTATGACCATACCTTCGGCAAAACTTCAGCAAGCCTGTCTACCGCCTTCTGGCTGTCTTCTACAAGCCCAACTTTCGCCGAAGGCTCGGTAGCCGACTCCGTCGTGCTGTCAATAGCTTATAACGCTATTTACGGCGATAAATATTATACTCATACTTTCAGAATCTATGAACTCGATGAAGTCCTTAATGAAGATTCAATTCTATATTCTACTTATAGAACTAAGCATCTTGACGAAGAAATGGCTTCAGTAACTTTTACCCCAAGTTTAGATACAGTATATGTAGATAATGAAAAAGTTAACCCGTATTTTAAAACTTACCTCGATAAATCATTCGGTGACAGAATATTATCAATAGCTTCTACCTCTCTGTCTTCACAGGATGGCTTTGTAGCGGAGTTTAATGGCTTGTATATAACTCCCGATGTTGTTAATACACCCGGCAGCGGCTCTATGCTGAAACTCCTCCTCAATGATGCTCAAACTTATATCAGAATTTATTACCACAATAATATTACAGATACAACTCTGATTTATTCTTTAGTTATTGATTCGGATACGCCTCATTTGCTTGATTATGAGCATTTTAATTATGAAGACGCTTCATACGACTTTAAAAATCAAGTGCTTAATGGCGATACTGCACTCGGCAGTGACAGACTCTTTTTGCAGACTTTCGCCGGCGTTAAAGTTAAAATTCAATTTCCATATTTTGATGAATTTAAAAAGTTAGATAATCTGACTTTTAATAATGCCCGCCTGTATTTTTATCCGGATTTAGATAATTATCTGTATGGTCTTCCTTCTAACTATGATTTAGTTCGTGTAAATTCCGAAGGTAAGACTGTTTCTATAGAAGATTATAGCGAAGGAACTTCTTATTACAACGGGACATATTCATCAACAACAGAATGTGTGTATTTTAATATAGCAAGACATCTGCAAAATGCGGCAAAAGGCTACTATTCTCCGGATTTGTACTTGATAATTCGCTACGGAAATTATTCTCCGGGACGCTGTGCCATCTATGGCGCAAATCCAAATGACGAGACGAAACGAGTTAAATTAGACGTTACATACACTTCAATAGATTGATTTTATCAAATAATAAGTAATTGATAGTAAATAATCTTGAGAGAACATGAGGCAAAAACAAATTAAATCCGTTTGTGTTTTCTGTGGATCCGCACTCGGTAATAATGTAATATATAAACAAACGGCAGCAGATTTAGGTACACTTATGCTGCAGAAAAAGTTGTCGTTAGTGTACGGCGGCTCTAATATCGGTCTGATGATGGTTATTGCTGACGTGATGACTGAAGGCGGCGGACAGGTTATCGGCGTGATGTCTGAAAATCTTGCAGCTCGCAAAATTGTAAATTATAATTCTTCGGAATTGATAATGTGTAAAGATATTGCAGAGAGAAAGAAGATTATGTTTGATATTGCGGATGCTTTTATTGCTCTGCCGGGCGGCTATGGTACGTTAGACGAAATATCCGAATTTCTTACACTTCACCAAATGGAGGTTACAGATAAACCTATCGGAATACTTAATGTTAACGGCTTCTATGATAATTTGATAAAACATTGGGAAATGTGCAGTAAAGAAGGCTTCTTGCGCGAAGAACATCGCAAAAATATTATTATTGCAAATACTCCGGCGGCATTGCTCAATGCTATTTATAATTTTATTCCTGTCGCTGTTGATAAAAATTGGGTAAATAAATTAATTGAAGCAAGTTCTAAATAATAATTTATAATGATTGTTGTAGGAATAACAGGAACTATTGGTGCCGGAAAAGGTACAATAGTGAACTTTTTGGTTGTTAAATATGGATTTAAACATTTTTCTGTTCGCAATTTTATCAGTAAAGAAATACTGAAACGTGGCTTAAAAGTTGACAGAGATAGTCTTACTGCTGTGGCAAATGAGCTGCGAGCGAAACATTCACCGTCTTATATCATTGATTGTCTGTATGAAGAAGCCTTAAAAACCGGTGAAAACTGTATCATAGAAAGCATTAGAACTCCGGGCGAAATCGAAGCACTGCGTAAAAAAGAATTTTTTACACTTGTTGCGGTAGATGCAGACCCTAAGGTTAGATATAACAGAATAATTGCTCGCGCATCTGAAACAGACCATGTGTCTTTTGAAACTTTTCTTGCTAATGAACAAAGAGAATATTCTACTGATAACCCTAATAAACAGAACCTTAAAAAATGTATAGAATTAGCAGACTATTATGTGGAAAATAATGGCACTGTAGAAGATTTGTATAAAAAACTTGAAAAGATATTTGATTATGACAAATGATGATAAAACACAAGGCTCTAATTGTAAGTATGTTAGACCAAGTTGGGATGAATATTTTATGGAAGTTGCAAATATCATCGCTAAACGTGCAACTTGTGACCGCGGTAGAAGCGGCTGCGTTATAGCAAGAAATAACCAGATTCTTGTTACCGGTTATGTCGGCTCTCCTGCCGGACTGCCGCATTGCGATGATGTCGGTCATCTTTACAAATATGTTATCCATGAAGATGGTAGCCGCTCACAACATTGTGTTCGCACTGTACATGCAGAGCAAAATGCTATCTGTCAAGCAGCTAAACTCGGTGTGTCGCTAAACGGCGCAACTCTATATTGTAGAATGACACCTTGTAGAACTTGCGCTATGCTGATAATAAATTGTGGTATTGTACGCGTGGTCTGCGAAAAAAAATATCATGTGGCAGCAGAGTCTGAAGAAATGTTCGCCGCCGCCGGAGTAAAATTGGAGTATGTCTCCGAAGAAGTGCTAAAATATGACGGACAATAACGCAAATATTTGATAATCAATGAATGATATATTATATCCGCTAACTTTTACCCCGATTTTTAAAGATAAAATATGGGGTGGACAAAAAATTAATGAACTTCTTGGCTGGAACTTTTCTCCTCTTAGCAATTGTGGCGAAATGTGGGCATTGTCGGGCGTGAAAAATAATGAGACTCTAATAACTGACGGAAATCTTGCCGATAATGATGTTAATGAACTGCTCGAAATTTTTATGGACGACTTTATCGGCGAAAATGTCTTTAACCCTAAAATGCAGGAATTTCCATTGTTAGTAAAAATTATTGATTCTCACGATTGGCTGTCTGTACAAGTACATCCTGATGATGAAATGGCACAGTCTCTTGGATATGCAAATGGCAAGTCGGAGATGTGGTATATTATTGATGCAGAGCCTGATGCGCATATCATTGCCGGCTTCAACAGAGAAATCTCTAAAGAAGAGTATTTTAAACGTGTGGCTGATAATACTTTAGCGGAAGTGCTTTCTTTTATTCCGGTTAAGAAAGGTGATGCAATTCTTATACCTGCCGGCTTGGTTCATGCTTTAGGTCCCGGCGTACTGCTCGCCGAAATTCAACAGTCATCAGATATAACTTACAGAATTTTTGATTGGAATAGGGTAGATGCCGGCGGCAAAAAAAGAGAGCTGCATCTTGACCTTGCTGCTAAGGCTATACATTTTGATATGCACGAAATACAGATGGCATCTATTCCGACAACGGATGACCTAAATGTCAATATATTTAAAACACAGTGGTTTGTCACTAATTTTAGAAGGATAGATTTACCTTATAAGTGTGATTATTGTGAACTCGACTCTTTCGTTATATTGATGTTTGTTGAAGGTAGCGGCAATATTGTGTATTCACATAAAAACATAGAGTTTATTCCGGGACAAGCAATCCTGATACCGGCAAGTACGCACGATTTTATTATAGTTCCGCAAGACGATGCTGTGTCATTTTTAGAGGTTTATATATCTAAATAGCTCGTTTACAGCTTGTTGATTGCTTTGTAGATATTGTTTAATGCTTTTTCCAAAGTTTGCTGCGGACAACCTATGTTCATCCTCATAAATCCTTCGTAGTCTCTGCCGCCAAATTCAACGCCGGAGTTTAGTCCGACTTTTGCTTTGTTAATTAGAAATGCAACTAAGTCTTTGTGTTCCATGTTTAATGCTCTGAAATCCAACCATGCTAAATATGAGGCTTGTGGATATACAACTTTTATGCAATCCATTTTAGTGGTGATGAAATCTCTTAAAAAGTTGACATTGGATAATAGATAGTTTTTGAGTTGACAGAGCCATTCTTCGCCGTATTTAAAGGCGGCTTCAGCACCAATATAAGCAAAAATATTGCCGTTTGCTATTTCATTGTTGTTTAAGAAATTCCAAAATGTTTCTCTGATTTCTTTGTTGTGTATGTAACAAATGGAGCTTCCAAGTCCTGCTATGTTGAAGGTTTTGCTTGGAGCAATAAAAGTGATAGAGATGTTTTGCGCTGATGTTGAAACACTTGCGAAAGAATGGTGTTCGTATCCGGGCAGAGTTAAATCAGCGTGTATTTCATCTGAAATGACAATAACCTTGTTACGTTCGCATATATCGGCTATTTTTTTCAAGTCTTCTTTTGACCATACGGTACCTCCCGGATTATGCGGATTTGACAAAATCATCAATTTACAACCTTTGGCTTTTGCTTCCAAATCTTCGAAATCCATGGTCAAAATTCCGTTTACAATTTTTAATTTGTTGGTTACTAATGTTCTGCCATTTTTGATGGGTAAATTGATAAAAGGTGGATAGACGGGAGTATTTATTAATATTTTATCATTGAGTTTTGTAAGAGCATTAATGCAAAAAGCTATGCCGGCTACTATACCCGGGATAAAATGTATTTCGGGGCTTTGAGCTTCAATGTCATAATGTTTTTTGAGCCAGCAAATCATAGTGTTATAGTAAGATTCGGAGGCAAATGTGTAGCCGAGAGTCTTATGTTTGCATCTTTCGGCGATGGCCTCCATAATGCAGTCGGGAGTTTGAAAATCCATATCGGCAACCCACATTGGAATTACGTCTTCTGTGCCGAATACTTTGGTTAACATATCATGTTTTACGCAATTAGTACCTTTGCGTTCAAAAATCTGATTAAAATCTGTCATTTTATTATTGTTCGCTAAAACTTATTATAGAATTTTTTATGTCTTGCAGTTCGTGTTCAGCAGCTATCTTGTCGATTATCCTTTTTAATATGATGTCAAGTTCTTCACCTTCGGTATAATTTGCCGGGGCTATATAGTCGGCACGATTTTGGTCTATCAGTTCCAAACAGACTTGTCGTGGTGTTTTGCTGCCGTCTTTGGATTTGGTTATGTGAGGATTGTATACAGCGATTGCCGTACCGCGTTGATATTTAATCATCTTCATTGCCGGCACGTCCGTTTCGCCGTCTCCGATATAAATCATATCTTTAAATGGAATAGGACGCTTTTCATCTGGAACAAACTTGTTTATCAATGTGTTATCGTATGAATTATTGACACCTTTGTTTATTCTGTACAAATATTGAGTTTTATTTGTGTAATTGATGGCTAAAGCAGGCCATTCGGCAATGCCTTTGCTGTTATATTTAAAACCGGACGCAAAGATGTTTTTAAAATGCTTTGCAATTGAGGTGCCGCCTACAAATTCTCTTAATCCTGATGAGATAATGTGATGCTCTATTTTAAGACCTTTGCTCTCTGCATATTTGTTAATTCTGTCGAAATAAGTTTCTACGCCTTCGAAAAATTCGATAGATTTACCGTAGTTGATAAAAGATTCTTTTTTTATAGACACATTTGCTTCTTTTGCTTTTTCAAGCATAAGCTGCATATAGGCGAGGATTTCGTCCATGTCGTGTTCTTTTGCTTTTTGATTTGCCTCTTCCCAAAATTCGCTGTTACCTATTCCCAATTCAGGAATAAATTTATGTTCCTGCATGTTGCCCGGGGCAAGCGTGCCATCAAAATCGTAAGCAATAGCAATAGTTCTTTTACTGTTCATATAATTTGTTGTTGACGTTGTCTTCTGCTATTTGACAATATCCAAGTGATAATTCAATTTCTATATAATTTTCTTTGAAACTCATAACAAGTGAGATTTAAACTACAAAGGTAGTATAAAAATTTGAATAATAATAAACGGTAGAACATTTTGTCCTATGGTATGTCATTCTTTTTTCTCTTTAATTTTTGTAGGTCTGTTTGTTATTAAAAAAAATCGTGTAAATTTGTAAAAAAAATAATTATGAGTTTAAGATGTGGTATAATAGGTTTAACCAATACAGGTAAAACCACTATATTTAATTGTATATCAAAGAGTAAGGCGGAAATCACCAATTTTGCTTTCAGTGCGACAAAGTCTAATATCGGGATGATAGATGTTCCGGATCGGCGTTTATATGAGATAGATAAATATATTCATTCAGCAAAAATCGTTCCTGCTACCGTAGAAATAGTAGACTTGCCCGGCTTGGCAAAGGGTGCAAGCAAAGGCGAAGGTGTCGGCAATAAGTTTCTCGCAGATGTACAGCAAACGGATGCTCTTATTCATGTGTTGCGCTGCTTTGATGACACAAATCTACCTCATGTTGAAGGTTCTATCGACCCTGTCAGAGATGTCGAGCTTGTGGATTTTGAATTGCAAGTCAGAGATTTAGAGCTGGTTGAAAGAAAAATACAGCGACTTGAAAAAGCTGCTAAGAGTGCCGGAGATAAAGATGCTAAACTTGGAGTAGATGTGCTTAATCAATATGTAGACGTGTTGAGCAACTTTGGTAATGCAAGAGACGTTATTATTGATAAGGAACTTCATGATAAGTACGTTAGAGATATGCTTCTGCTGACTGAAAAGCCGATGATTTATGTGTGCAACGTAGATGATGCTTCAGCTGTTTCCGGAAATAAATATAGTAAAGCTGTAGCAGATTCTTTAAATTCTAAAGGAGTACAAGTACTTGTGGTGGCAGGTAAATTGGAAGCAGAAATTGCCGAACTTGAAGATGATGCAGATAAAGCTCTCTTCCTTGAAGATGCCGGCTTGTCGGAACCGGGTGTGGACAGAGTGATAAGAGCTGCTTACGATATGCTAAACTTGCAGTCGTTTTTTACGGCAGGTCCAAAAGAAGTAAAAGCATGGACAATTACTAAGGGTATGACCGCACCACAAGCAGCAGGTGTCATACATAGCGATATTGAAAGAGGTTTTATACGCGCCGAAGTAATGCACTATGACGATTTTATAACCCTTAAAAGCGAGAACGCCTGCAAGGAAAAAGGTAAACTGTTCATCGAAGGTAAAACTTATGTGATGAACGATGGCGACATAATACACATAAGATTTAATGTCTAAATTGTGACAATTGAAAAATAAATTTTGATATAATAATTTGTTGATTATAAATAATTTGTAATATTGGCACCCGATTGGCTCCCGTCGCGGTTGCTTATGGTTTCGCTTATCCGTAAAAAAATACTTATGAAAAAATGTTTATTAATTAGTGTTTTCTTCTTTGTGGCGATGTCTGTATTTGCACAAGAAGAAGTCGAAAAATCTTATGTGTTTACAATGAAAAAACAAATCGAAGCAACTCCGGTAAAAGACCAACATCGCTCCGGTACTTGCTGGGATTATGCAACTGTTGCCCTGCTTGAAGCCGAGCTGCTTAGAAACACAGGCAGTGTCTATGACTTGTCCGAAGGTTTTTATGTCTATCATACATATTATGATAAGGCTGTGAAATATGCGAGGTATCATGGCAATTCTACTTTTAGCCCCGGCGGTATGCACTTTGATGTTTTAGAATGTTTAAAAAAATATGGTGCTATTCCGGAAACTGTATATACAGGGACCGTGCCTGCCGGTGAGCTGTTTAATCATGGTGAACTGTTTAGAGTGATGAAAGGTTATCTTGATGGCTTGCTGAAAAATGGGTCGTCAACACTTTCTACTAATTGGAAAAACGGCTTTGCCGGTATTCTAAACGCTTATATAGGAACTATTCCGGAAACATTTGATTATGAAGGTACTAAATATACTCCGGAGTCTTTTGGAGCAAATCTCAAAATCAACCCCGATGATTATATAGTGATAAGTTCTTATACTCATCATCCTTTTTATGATAGTTTTATAGTGGATATACCCGACAATTGGTTGAATGGATATGCTTATAATCTGCCACTTGATGAAATGATGGAAGTTATAAATTATGCTTTAGACAATGATTATACTTTTTGCTGGGATGCAGATGTCAGCGATAAAGGCTTTTCATGGAAAAACGGTGTCGCTATTGTGCCGGATAGACCGTTGGAATATTTGTCCGGAACAGATTACGAAAGATGGAACACTCTTAGCGATGAGGAAAAAACAGCACAAATGTATGTCTTTGACGGAAGTATAGCAGAAAAAAATGTAACTCAAGAAATGCGTCAGGAACTTTTTGATAATCAAGATGTTACCGATGACCACCTTATGCTTGTAACCGGTTATGCAACTGATGCTAACGACAATGTTTTTTATATGGTGAAAAATTCTTGGGAAGATGATTCCGGCAAGTTTGAAAATGGTTATATGTATGCTTCAGAGCAGTTTATGAAAAAAAATACTATCTCATTAATGCTGAATAAGAACGCTTTACCTAAAAATATAGCAAAGAAACTTGGGCTGAAATAGTAAAGTGTATTGTTTTTATTGCAAATAAACTAAACTAAATCAAGCCACAAGTTCTCGGAATATTAAGTAGTCGAAGCCTTAAGGGTGATACAAGATGTCTTGTATCACCCCACGTTTTTATCAGACTGTTATATCTTTATAATTCTGTAGTTGGCTTTTAGCGTTTTGCCGACAAGTTGTAATATATAAATACCATTTGCATAGTTTGATAAGTCAATAGATGAGCTATTGGTGCGTAGTTTCCCGTTAGCTATTTTGGTTCCGGTTATGCTGACTATGGTGAAGTCAAAAAGTTCGTCTGTTTTGCTGTCGATATATAGTAAATCGGTTACAGGGTTCGGATAGACATTGAAGTTGTCGGTGTTCTGATATTCATCTATAGACAGCGGCGTTAAATGTATTCTGTTTATTTTGGTGATGCCGTCTTTTGTGTAATGGTTGTTGTTGGGTGAGTTGGGCGCAAAAGCGACATTGACAGAGTATAACAGGTTGTTTCTTAATAAGATAAAAGATACTTTTTCACCATTTATCATACCATCTGCTATTTCTGTGCTTTCGTCGTCGCCGTAAATTTTAAAAACAGCAGTGCCGTTAGTAACTTCGAAGAAGCCGACACAGAGGCTGTTAGTGTTGAAAGCTCCTATAATGTCTCCATTTTGTAATGCACTCGTTTCTTCAAAAATAAAGACATGGTCATGCTGTGTTGGCGTTATGTAGCCGCCAAATGGCGAAGCTATCGGCATGTTGCTTATGATGTTTTCATTTATACTTGGAATGTTGTCCCCATCACTGAACATTATGGAGTCTATAGTGTTAAATCTCGCTTTATAAGCTCTGCCGGGTATTAAATCAAAACTTTCTGTTAAGTTTGGTATGTAAATTTCGTTAGTTCCATATCCTTTGATAATATCAAGATGCTCTGTCCGAAACAAAGATTCGATAGATACCGTATTTGCTGATTTTATAGGAAATAACGTCCATCCTTCTTCAAAAACGACTTTAAAATTTTCTGTAATCAGCCCTGTAAAAGAGATGCTGATGTTTTCTGTGGTTTTAATGAGCCAGCCTTTTTCTGAGTCCCAATTTTCAAGTTGGTTGTTTGAATTTCCCGGATAATAAGAGCCTTGGTCATTTAATAAAACGACTATTTTGTCTTCCATACCTTCAAAAATGTCATTAAGTGAAGGGTTAAATGGGACAGTATACGTTGAAATAGCACTCCAACCAACCGGAATTACTAATTTGTGTATGTTTTGGCTAATTATTATTTTGTTAATTATACTCAGTCCGTCTATTTGATAAGTGCTTGGTCCTGAAATATATGATACACTTGCGGAGAATAATACGCCGGAGGCTTTATCCCAAATTTTCCAAATAACATTTCCGTTAACGATGAAGCCGGGGTCGTTGGTAGAAGGATTTTCTGCCCATGCGTTGATGCAAGTGTTTGTCAAACTTCTGATTTTGTTTGCGCCGCAACAGGTTTCGTCGCCTTCTGCATTTGTGTAGAAAAGTCCGACCCACGAACCAATAGTAAATTGTTGCTCGTTAAGTGCTTCTTCAAGTATGCAAAAGGTGTGGCTGTTAGCAGTTTGGCTGAACAGCCACCCGTCAGGAAGCAG
>Ga0265294_10005874_pt1 | contig 14879 bp, 14 predicted proteins | sample MunlanPumphouse3_FD_192504 | JGI IMG/M metagenome (GOLD analysis project Ga0265294, IMG submission 192504) | Groundwater microbial communities from a municipal landfill in Southern Ontario, Canada - Pumphouse #3 | ecosystem: Environmental > Aquatic > Deep subsurface > Groundwater | place... | reverse complement strand
CCCACACAAAAGCTAATAGAGATATTAGCGTTTTGTTTATTCAATTATGGTGGCTATAGTGTAGTGGTAACACTAGAGGTTGTGGTCCTCTCATCCAGGGTTCGAATCCCTGTAGCCACCCCAACTTGAGGTTTGTGAGCATTGAAGCACCGTGTCAAACGGTGTTTTTGTTTCAAATAAAAGGTTTTTGCCATCTAATTTGAAGTTCTGAAATACAAAATTCAGCAATTGCCTTTTTTCTTCCGTTTCCGAACTTTCAAAGATTTCATAGGCCCTTTTTCCCAGATTAAGGACCTGATTTGCTGTTAAATAAAAGCTTTCATTGGCTTTCTGGTATTTCCGCATTTCAAACAGCAAATCTTGTTGCTTTTCAGAATACTCTTTCAGCTTTTTGTCATACATGTCAGCAGTAATACGCCCTTCAAGCCGATCATCATACATCAACGACATCTTCTGATCTATCTTTTCATAATCTGTCTTTAGATTATTCAGGATTCTATTGTGAAACTCATTTTTTGATTTTTCGACATTTTTCAAAGATTCGGTAACATCTTCTACGACGTAATCCGGTAAATTCAAATTTTTGAAAACTTCGATTATAGGCTCTAACAATTTTTCCTCTTTGACCAGAACCCTTTTACAAATCTTTTTATGATTCGTACAACTATAATAAATGTATTTGTCTTTATGTATTTCAGGGCTTATCGCACAACCGCACTTATCACATTTAATCAAACCCTTTAAAATATAAGGTTTTGAAGCGTTTTTCTTAGGCTGTCTTTTATAGCTTGCTTTCACCTCTTGGCACTTCTTGAATAGCTCATAACTGATTATAGGTTCGTATTTATGAGGATATATTTGCCCCTTACGGAGCATTTGACCATAGTAAAAGGGATTCTTAAGGATCGATTCGATTTGCCGTGCCTTGGGCCGTTTATCGGACCTATCCTTGCTATTCAACCCCATACCCCCAACGATTCGAGCAATCGTATCCATCGAAGAATTACCTGTTGAATATAACTCAAAGATTTTAACAATAAACGGTGCTCTATTAGGATCGACTATTATTGTTTTATTTCCTTTTTCGTCTTCCGAGTTCAAATAGCCAATCGGCGCTTTTCCCGTATATTCGCCTTTTCTAATCTTCATATCAAAGGTCCGTTTCACATTATCGCTAATCTGCAACACATAGCTCTTAGCAACAAAAACAGCCAGATCCCATCGCTGAATTTCTGAACTGTTTGAGTCTTTGTGTATTATTAGATTTTCTCTAATGAAGTGAATGTCTAGTTTGCCTTCTTTTCTAAATTCATCCAATAAAACAGATTCCTTAAATCCCCTCTGAAGCCTATCAACTGTTTCAACAATCAACGCAACTTTCTCTTTTGATCTCTTAATCTCATTGATAACTAGATCAAACTTCTTTCTTTGATCCTTAGTAGAAGATTCTTCAAACTGGTGCTCACTCTGTATCTCGAAACCCTTCTTATTAGCATAATCCCTAGCACGACCAAGCTGAGCAGGTATTGATTGCCCCTCAATCATTTGTTCTTCGGTTGAAACTCTTGCTAAAATTATTGCTTTCATATAATTAATCAATCAATTTACTATATTCTTCTTCAAATTCTTCTTTGTTTTTCTGGTTAAATAAAGGCAAACCGATTAGGTTATAATTTTTACCTTCTATTTTTAGTATTCTTGCTTCTGAATATTTCTCTGTGATTTCTTTCAAAAAGACATTTTTCCAATTATCTTCTTTTAATAAATTATCTCCCTTAGGCTCAATAAAAACTTGATAATATAAGTTTGTTTTATCTTTCAAGAAGAGAATAAAGTCAGGCTGAAAACCTTTTCCTGTATCAAAATGAAAGATTTTATACTGTTCCTCATTTCTCAAGAGATATACTTCCTTGTATTTATTCTTTAAGTTAATAATCGTGTCTTTAATAAACTCAATAAGTCCTTTTTCTTCGCTTGTTCCGTAAAACTGATCTACAACATACCAATCCTCATACTTCAATTCATCTTCGAGTCTTTGGCTATATTCATCCTTTTTGACGTTCTTCTGAACCTCTTTGCTGAAAAAATCAGATAAGCTATACGCTTTAAAATCTGTACCTTTATAAGGATTTATATGGTTTTTAAGCTCAGAAAATATCATGTCTAGAGCTTTTAATAATACTTCTAGCTTTTCCTTATTTGTAATTTCATCAAAGCTAGATTTTACGGTTACCAATTTTATTTTTAAGTCTCCAATCAGCTTTGTCCTAAATTCTTCCATTGATTTGACATCAATTTCTTGTTGTAAAGATTCAAACCGCAAAAGAGAACTTTGCTTTTTAGATTTTATATTTACTGCCTTATAAAAGATATGCTTTTCAAAATCTCTAATTTCAACTAAACGATTTTTACCGTTTTCTGTTATGTAAATAGTCTTTTTATTTACATCATTGATATTCAATCTTTCTGTATCAGAATCTTCTTTATCAAAGTCAATTTCCTGTTCTCTAATTCCAAGACTTTCTAAGTCAAATTTAAGCTCTAGATGTTCTTTCAAGTAATCTACTGTTTTTTGTTTTCGTTCAGGATTATCTATCTGTTCATTCTTCCAAATTTTTACATTCTTAAAGAATGGACTTTGTGCAAAATTTCTTTTAATATTGAATCGTTTTTCTATTTTTTCGTCATCAATCAAGCCTTTCTTCTTTAACCCTCGTTTCAATTCATCAATATATCTATGGTCAGAATCGCTGTGATAATACAACTCTTCAAGCACTCGCATTTCATTCTCTTTTTCTGTCTTTCTATTATCAAATTTTCTTTTGTTCTTGATTTTGTCTTGATACAAGAATGGATAGTAGCGTACACCCCGTCCGATTAATTGGATTTCGGAAATCGTTGTGTTACCAGTCTTTCTTCCCCCCAATTGTTTATCCGGTCTTTCATCTCGCCCCCCTTCATACAATCGTACAATATCAAAAAGATTCAAAATATCCCATCCCTCTGTCAACCTATTTACAGTAAATATAGCTCGTATATGATTATCTTTATCTTCAAGGTTATTTAAAAGCTTATCTATATCTTCATCAATTTTTTCCTGCTTAGTTTTATTTGTTTTTGAGTTTGTAACAATACAATTCCGCTCTGTAAAATTATCTTTGATAAAGCTTACGATCTCAGATTTATTAATTCCTTCGTTTCTGATAAATTTAATCAAATCTAATACCCTCGATTTGCCTTGTTCATATAAGCTCTCCCCTTGGATAAACCTCTCTTCAATACTTTTCAAAAAATCAAAATCGGAGGACTTTAGATTTTTTATAATATTTTGAAAATACTCGTAATCAGCAAAGGAGTTTTCTGGCAAATTCCTATCCGCAAATTTACTCCTGAACAATATTACCGGCTTAAAATTGGAAATATCATTTTTTAAAGCAACTTTATCCCTATACCAGTTAAAGAGAAGGGCTTGTAATATCCGCTCTTTTTTGTCCAGAGTAGAAGAAAGCAGGTTAATTTCCTTAGTATATCCAGCAGACAAGAATTCTTTCAATCCAAATTTATAAATAGTCCTTGGAGCGTATTTATCTTTTACTTTTTGAATCTCAGGAATAGTAGCGGTAAATTCTAGAAGTACATTTCTGTTATCTTCTTTCTTTCCGTTTTTATTTAACAATAATTCAACGACTGTATGCTCCCAACCTTTCTTTTCAATTTCTGCTTCACTTGCTTTTTCGTTTAACTCTGTATTTAAATCTAATTCTCCCTGAAGTTTCTTTGTGTCAGTATTTAGGTGATGAGCTTCATCGGCCAGCATTACAATATCCTTTTTAATCAAATCATCCAGTAGTACATGGTTTTCTTTCTGAATATGAATATCGTTATAGAGCTGTTGTATGGTGGTAAATTTTATTTCAACTCCTTCATTACTCTTTGAAAAAGTTTCAACCTTTTTGATATTTATAGTTTCGTCATCAATCACAATCTTGTCTGCAAAGAGATATTTATTATGATTGCTATCAATAAAGTTATTTTCTGTTTTGTAGATAATGTTTTTCTGGTTCACAAAGAAAATAAACTTTCTATATCCTTTTTTATAGTAATACAAAATACAGCTAGCCATTACAAGCGTTTTACCTGTGCCTGTCGCCATATTAAACATCAAGTGAGTAGCTTCATTCTCAGTTTCCTTTCTTTTTTCATTCAACAGAAAATATTGAAAAGCATCTCTTTGCCAGTCGAAAAATGGATACTTCAAATTACTTGAAATATATTCAGGTATTTCAGGTTTTAGAGTACCAAACTTTATGGCGCTTTTTATTTGTTCGTGTAATTCTGCCATACTATTTTTTACTATAAAAAGCTTTGGTTAATTTTTGGTCTTCGGCACTGATTCTGTATTTCTTGTCTGCCATTTCACTTTCTTGAACATACATCTGATTCAGATCAAGCATTGTTAAAAACATTCTTTTTTGTTCAGCAAGAGTGAGATTCTTAAAATTTTCTTCTTCGATTATTTTATCCTTAAACTCTTTGTTTTTGACATTGTAATTAATAAAATATTCTTCATACAAAGCATCAAAAATTTTTACAAGAGCAGATAGATCCTTTGCATTTTCTATCTCTTCTTTTGCTTGTTCATTCCATTTTGCAAGCTCGAAGTAGATAAACTCTCCGCCGCCTTTCCAGTCGACTATATTCGATATCCCCGTCTTGTCTCCTAAAACTACGTTTTTCATCCGTGTTTCAGGATTATTATCAGAATAATCTAATTGCTCTATTCCTATCCACCGTCTATTCATCTTATGAGCAACAGCACAGGTTGTTCCGCTTCCAGCGTGATAATCAAGTACTAAATCATCTTTGTTAGTGGTAAGGTCAACAATTCTTTTCAAAAGCTTTTCTGGCTTTTTCCCATTCTTTAAAGTTACACCACCCTCGCTAGCAATCCCTGTCCAACTTATATCCGTCCAAACATCAGTTAATGCTTGAGCAGGGATATTCTTTCCATCAACATCTTTGTAAAGGTTTTTCCAAAAAACAATTCCTTCTCCATTGAGAATAAAGAAGTTTTCAATGTCTTCATTTGTATGCTGGAAAACAACGCCTTTATTCTTTTTGGATAATTCAATCGTATCTTTACGTTTTTTGTAAGCACCTCCACCGATGGCGGCAGTACGAAAGACGCGCTCTTTATTCAAGTCAGCAAATTTTGCTGAATCTTCAAGTATTTGAGCAGAGTGGACATTCTTCTTGTACTCTTTAACATTTTTATATCCGTTTTCCTTTGCAAGATTTTCTAAAATAGTACTGAAACGCCATTTTTTGTAAAAGTCTTGTGGATTATCAATAACAAATTTGTAATTTTCATCATATGATTTCTCAATATAAAGCTTCTTTGTTTTAACGTTCTTTACGTTTTTTGCATAAATATAGAGGTGATTAGCAGTTGAGAATATTTTTGAACTGGTAGCCTTAAACCCACTAGGATCATTAGTGCTATTAGTTACGTGGTTTAGAAAATTATGGCGACCAAAAATTTCATCCATTAGCACCTTATTATAATCCGACTCTTCGTGACCTAATGTAACCGCAATAATTCCGTCATCTGATAACAGCTCTTTTGCTATCATATAGCGGTTTTTCATAAAGGTTAGCCAAGTGGAATGGGTAAAGTTATCGTTGTATTTAAATTCGTCATTTTCTGTGTTAAATGGAGGGTCAATATAGATAAGCTTAATTTTTCCAGCAAATTCAGATTTTAAGCTATGAAGGGCAAGAAGGTTGTTACCTTTAATAATCAGATTCTCTTGTATTAAACCTGTTTTATCTCGTTTTATTTCTTTTACTGCTTCTCCGTCTTTCTTGCTATCTTTGGTAAATCGTTTCCAGCTTACAAGAGCTTTTCTATCATAAAGTCTATCTATTTCATCGTGGGCAAGCACTTGGTTAAAAAATATTTCATTTCTTTTAGCGGTTTTTTCTTCGTATTTTTTAGCTTTATCAGAATATTCAAAATAAATATCTGTACCTTCTTCCGTGCTTTGTCCACCTTGCAAAACACAGTCCTTAAAAGGAAAATCTAGAACAACCTCTTCACTCCTGTCCTTTAATAGTCCGTCTCTATCAGCAAGACCAATTTCTCTCGTGTATCTTGAATATGAATTGTCAACTTTACTCTCATCTAAAAAGAATTTAAAATCTTGAATATTAAAAACATACACATCTTTAATCTGTATAAAAAATTTCTTTTTCAATTCCTTATGCTCTATAAGAAGAGAGATAAGCCTTTCATCAATTTTATCAGCAGAATCTTTTACTTTTGCATAATTCAATCCTCCTGATTCAGGATCAACAAAGCAAGATTCTGTTTTCAATACCTTCTCTAATGTTTGCTTTAATTTGTTCATAGTTATTTTTTAGTTTTGGCGTTATCTAGAAAATTATCAAATTCATCTTTATCAATTCTAAACTCCTTGCCTATTTTATAAGCTTTCAATTTTCCGGCTTTTATATAACGGTAGATAGTCATTATATTCACTTGTAGTTTTTCGGCCAGTTCTTGCGCTGTATAAAATTCTTTTTTATTGTTTTCCATATTTGTATAAGTTTCCTTCTTGAATATTTTTATGATGTAGAAATAAAGTCCGTTCTATATCTCTTGTTGAAACCTTAAACTTTGTCGCGTAATTTCTTAACTCAACAATATAGTTTTGCCAGTCATCAAAATCAAAATTTACTCCTTCTGGCTTCGTATTTACCGAACCATATAAGTATAATACCTGCCAAACCCTTATATCAATAACTCCATAACGGACCGGATCAATAAGAGTTAATATAGCCGATGCCGTTGGGATAGAAACACCTTTCAACTCAATTAGATATTCTATTTTTCTTTCCTCGGATTTAGAAGATAAAGCCTTCTTTGATATTGCTAATACCACCTCTTCATCATTTCCCTCGTAATGTCTTTTCGGTCTTGGACTCTTCCACATGCCCATTTTTACAAACTCCTCTTTGGTAAAATAACCTCTTTGCCTAACCAATTTCAACTCTTTTATCAAACGCTCAGTATTAGATTCTTCTTCTAAATCAAGCTCATTTCTAATAAGCTCTTCGATTGTAGAATATTCCTTTTTCATTTATGAATTGAATTATTATATTCTTATAATACTTTACTTTTCTTTACAAGGCAAGTTTATAATAAAATTAAATTATCCCGCTCTCTTTTCCATTTTGAATGCCTTAAATTCTCTCAAATTTGCCTCAATATCGCCCACAAAACCATATCTTGCTATTCCGGTCCGGCGATTCTCTAATCCTTTAAAATCCTCGCTTATTCTACCCCAAGCCGTCTTAGGTCTATAAATTCCTATTATGCCCCTCACCCCTCTAATTCCCTCTTCATCTTTGCATAAAAGCTTAAGTCCTGTCAGATAAATTGCATGCTTAATCTTCATATTCGGATTTGCCCATAAGATATCCTGCAAAATCTTTTGCGGACCGTTGCATATATCAAAGATAAATAAACTTTTAGCGAAAGTATCACTCCAATATATATTTAATATCTTTTGGCATAGATCATTATTTATAACATCTTTAAATAATGGATTCTTAGAATATCCTACTTTTATTAACATCTCGTTCATCTTTCTCTTTTTGCTCAGCCGGACCTCCATTCTCAAAATTTCCTGATTCTTCTCATTTTTTCTAACAACTTCAAACAAGGATTGCTGATAGCCCGTTTGGTCCTTATCAATGGCTCTGTTCTTTGACTTGTTTAAATCACTAACCTTGTCATAAAAAACCAAGGAGTGAGAATTGGAATAAAGTTGCAGAGCCTGCCCGCCATTTCTAAAGTCTTTTTCACTTAAATCCAAATGCCCATTAAGATTCACTTTTGATAATTCCCTTATAGCAAATGTCGCAGTATATCCGCCTGTCAAAAGTATATTTTTCGACGGATGAAAACTTAAAACTTTAGCAATCCTTAGCTTTTCCCTAAAAATTTTTATGCCCATTTCTCGCATCCTTGCTTGCAAAACATCTATTATTTCCTCAAAATCATCCTCGCATATCTCATCGAGATTATTAAGAAATAAAAGCTTTGGCGCAGAAAATTCAATCTTGATAGTTATTTCATAGCCTCTTTTGATCAAAGTCATTTTGGGCTTGTATGCGCCATTTAGCTTATCTTCTCTTGTCGGATTGTTAACCCACTTATCAAAAACCTGCGGTCCGTTAAAGACCTTTTCTCTAGTTGTTCTGAATCTTGTAAAATCAATTTCACAACAATCATTTATGCCGATTTCTAAAATTATTGTATCCAACATTTCATTACTTCTTTATTGTCATTTTTACGAACCCAATATTTCCTCGACCTTGCTAATTATGGCTTCTTCAATCAGCCTGCTTGTTTCCGTGTTTATAGGATGATAAATATCTATATTCCTATCTCCAACCGCCTTATTCGGATAAGTTATCCTGTATCCGCTTCCGTCTATCCGCCTATGGACACCGATTGAGCCTAGGTAAAGACAGCCATCAAAAAGCACGCTGGCAAAAGCAACAAGCCCGTTATTGGCTTTTATTGGTATTATTTGCACTTCCGTTATCCTCATAATTTTCCCTCTTATAAATTTGTGGATTATTCCTCATATCAATTTTTAAAAGCAACTCAAAAAATCCCAGCAAATTATGCTTTGCCTCGAAGTCCATATCTGCCAGTAAATTTTGATTGCTTTCTTCGTTCATTTTCACAAAATAAAAAATAGCCTGATTCTGCAATCAGACTAACAAAAGATGTGTTTGCAAAAGTTTGCAAACTCTAGATATATTTCTTATTTATACTTACCGCCTTTCTGGATAGCTCTAGAAAGTCCTTTATTGTCGTTTCCTTAGCCACTTTTTCATTAACCTTATATCCGGCATTGTAATATTTAGACCAACTATTTTTTTCATAACCATTCCCCCAATCTTCAGCGATCTCATCATAATTCCACAGCTTTTCTCTATCTTTAAAAAGTGTTTTTAGCAAGTAATAAGGATCAGAATCCTTGGATTTTGAAATTAAAATCTCTTTTCCTAAGAATAGGAGCTTTCCATCCTCTCTAAAAATTAATTCGTTTTTTGGTTCAGTTAATTTTTCCATTATATTATTGTGGATCTGTTGTACGACATACAAATCCTTATGTTCTTTAATTAGATCTACCTGCTCCTCTCTCGTACAGTCGGTCAATTCCTCCGACCAGCCCTCTTTTTTAGCTTTCTTATATTCTTTATCTGAATCATAAATCATTTTTATAAAATCCGAGTGTAAAGTGAGCGTTTTCTCTATCTTCTTATCGTAAAAAGAAGGATATATAATCTTAGGATGTTTTTCATGCACCTGCCTCAAAGCAGTAATTGTCATAAACATACTATAAATATGTTGCAAATCTTTTTTATATATCCTATTCTCCTTTATAAGATCCTTAATTATATTTCCGATTACCTTATTTCTACCTATATATTCTATATAATCCAACTCAAGCATAACAAATTCCGGTTCGTTTTTATGCTCTAGTAAGGCGCTAAACCTTCTCTCTAGATTTTCCTTTATTATTTGGTTCATTACATCTTTTATTGTTTTTTAAACTTATTTTACTTTTAAAAATTTAAAATATCAGCCTTTCAAAATGTGACCTTCTCGCTACCCTCGTTATATCGCAAGATTTTCTTAGGTCCATAGAGAAACCGTCTTTAAAAAACACAACCTCTACTTTTCTACCAAATTTTTTTATATTTTCTACAGCGCTTACAAAATCTCCATCATTTGAAACCAAGATTGCAACATCAAATTCTCCCATAGCTGCCATAGTGATTATATCCGCACAAATTTGAGTATCTAAATTTTTTTCTACATAACTTCCTGGCTTTCCGTGCAGCTGTCCATACTTTACTTGAGTAAGAGGAAGTTTTTCTACGCTAGAATAATATTGCTCGGTTAGTATATGCTTTTTCTTGTGTTCGGCATCCTCTGATAGCAACGATACCGGAGGATGAACACAATAAAAACCCACATAAACCAGATTTCTGTTTCCGGTTAAATTTAAAGCTAGTTTATGAGGATTATAAAAAGACTCCCATTGATGATCCACTGCCCTTACCTTTCTAATACTTTTGAAGACATTACTATTGTCTATAAATACGGCAACATCCATGAAATTTAAAGTTAGTTTATTTATTATTTTAAGCCATAATAAGCCTTTTTTAAACAAAAACAAGAGAGCCTTAGAGGCTCTCTCGTTGCTTATTATCGCCGAAGCTTATAATAAGGTGTTCTTGATACCTCAATGTTATCACAGCCATCAACATTGTCAATAGTGTAAATAGATCTTATGGGACAATTTTTAATTTACGCCTCAAATCAAATACCTCATTCCACTTTGCCTTTTCATCATGGCACAACCTACCGGCTACTATATCAGGATGAATTTCGAGTTTTTTAGCTAAATTTATAATATCTCTTTTTGTAATAACAGCATTAGTTACTAGCTCCCTATAATTCTTCTCTGGAATCAATGCATCTCCAGCAAACTTATCGGCCTCCCTTTCCTGCTCTTTGACCAAAGATAATTCTTTATTTTTAAATTCTATAAATTTCTCTTTCTTACTGTGCAAGATAAGATGAGCTATTTCATGATAAAGATTAAACCAAAAGATATCGGCATATGCCCTATAAACACTTAACTGAATCAATGGGTTGTTATTAATCCACCTGACAGCACCGCTCACGCCTGTTCCTGGAAAGTGGTCCACATAAACTAATCCCACCCCCGCCTCACTCAAAACTTTCTTAACCTCTTCAGAAAATTCTTCTGGACTTTTTGTAGATAAATGCTTAATTTCAGTTAAAGATTGCTTTAGTTTTGATTCCGAATACGCAGGAAGAATAATCTTCTTTGATTCTAATTCGCCACATCTAAGCCATGCTGCTATAGCCTCATTTTTAACTGTTATTTCAGATTTCTTACGATAAGCTATAGATTCGGTAGTTTGATAAAAATACAAAGTTTGAATAAAATACAAAGAATTTGCAGCAAAAAACTTCCATAAGTTCTCAACCTTTTCATAACGATTATTGGTTTTTTCAACATACCCCCTTTTAACGAGCTCGTTATAAGGAAATTTTGAAACTAAACCTAATTCCTTTTCAACTTGAGCCATACGTTCGATACGAGCCTTGTTTTCTTGGTATCCTTTTTCAAGATTAATCCAAAATGAAGCAGCCCCGCCTAATGCATTTTCCAAAAGCAAGGCAGTTTCAACTGTAATAGAAGCTTCGCCATTAATTATTTGGCTTAAGTGCTTCTCTGAAAGTCCTGTCCTTTCACTCAAATTCTTCTGAGTCATCCCCTCCCGATTCAATGCTTCAGCCACAACATACCCTGGATGTATTGCTTTGTTTGGTTTATAAACCATAATAATATAATACTTTTTACAAACTAATGATAATTCTTGAATATCTCAATAATGATTATTGCCACTATGCTTCGATATGTATCTATTCTAAAATCTGGACATTTAGCTTCATCTGGTTTAAAAATCATTCTCTGTACATTATTGACATCGACAGCGAAACACCCCCTATAGATACCGTTTAGCGGATGAGGACGATAAAAATGAGGAACGTCTAATAAGGTACTTGCTGCTTTTAAAACCTCCAATGTTGCTAGTATCTCCGTAGCGTGATCAATTCCCTTTCTATTGTATTTTTTTTCCAACACCTCGAAGCTGTTTACCAAGCCCTCGTGTCTAGGATTATCAAAATCTATTTTCATGTTATCATACGAATAATATAATGGCAAGTTTTTCTTTACCAACTTGGTAAAGAAATACTATCATATATTCGTAAAAAAAGCAATAAGATCTTAACGCCTGACGTTATAATTCAACAATTCCTCTTCTATTTTTCTCCAATCCAAAGTTCTGAACATACCCCCTAACCGACCCAACTTACCTAAAAACCGCTTATTTAAGCGGTTTTTAATGACAACAGAATAAAAAATGTGTATAGAGCAAGAGCTCTTTTTCTCGTCCAGTAAATGCAATATATCAATTACACTATTTCCCCGCCAACTTCTTTCCGACGACTATCATTCTACCGCTATTTATATCCAGCTTCTCTCTCTGATAGTTCCCATAAACTTTGGAAATAGAAAATCCCGCGTCAATAATCTTCTTTTCCAGCTCAGGAAGGGTATAAAATCTAACCCTCTTCTTGCCATTCTTTTCTTTCGCGGTTAACTCCATTTTGAGGATATCAAAATCAAATGGCGCATCAGGATGCTTCTCGAGATAGAAAATCAGCCTGAAAACATTATCGCTGTCTAGTAAAAATAATCCATCTTTTTTCACTATTTTGCTTATATTACTAAGCGCGACATCAGCATCGAACACACCGAACTCGGAAAAGAACAAGAAAGCCTTATCATATTTCTTGCTTATGTTTATCTTATGAATATCCTGTTTATAAAATTTGATTTGCAGCTTTTCTGTTTTAGAATGCTGTTCCGCAACTTTTATCAAATATGAAGAAAAATCTAAGCCCTCAATATCAAAACCTCTTTTCTTGAGTTCAATAACATGCCTGCCATTACCGCAAGCAAGATCCAATATTTTATCTTTCTTTGTCAATTTCAAGGATTTAATCAAAAAACCTACCTCTTTATCTAGTTGTTCCTTTGAAAAATATTCTTTATGCTCTTCCAAATATTTTCCTTTAGCACCATAATAATACTTTAATGTCATGTATGTTTTTTATATCTAATAATTACATTATACCAAAAAACGCCTTAAAAATAAAATAAGCTTGCTGCATTTTAAGCAACAAGCAAAATCTTTTCGAAAATTTAACATTCGATACTTTGATAGAGATCCCTCACTTTTATTTGAAAAAGATCAGGCTGTTCCACCAGCATCCATATCATATCAAGAATCGTTTTTCTTATCTCTTCACAGTTGAAGTGAGGCGAAAGAAAATCTTGTGTGACCTGATAGTTTTCTCCTCTGCAACTTCCTCCGCATATATATCGTACATCGCATGATGAACATTTCGAATTCATATTGTCGACATCCAACAGGCGAAGTTTTTGCAAAATAGGAGAATCCTCCCAAATCGTTTCCAAACTCTCTTTCCGAATATTACCCAAAAGAAAATCTTTCAACTCAGTATGCGGACAAGGATAAATATTTCCATCAGCCCTGACATACAAAGCACGATTAGTTCCAATTCCACAATAGTGACTTTTTATTCCTCCAGATATACCCATGACCTGATTTGCAAAAGTAGAGTTCTGCATCATTTCTTGATATCTGACATTATGCCTCAGAATCATAAATAACCTGCGATATAATATGCTCTCTGGAACACGAATCAAAGCCTTACGACTTAATTCAGTATTAGCACGCCCAACATACAATAGATTAATGCAATTAAAGGCCTTTACGCCAAGGCTGTCTGCCAGACGAAGCGTGTCTTCGATGTACTCCAAATTTCTGTCATGAACAAACATATTAACTCCGACAAAAACGCCCGCAGTAGTCAATTTACGAATATTTTCTATTGTTTGTTTATATGTCCCTACCCCTCGGATTTCTTCATGTATTTCAGCAATCGGACCGTCAAGAGAGATTGATATTTTCAGATTGGGAATACCAGCTAAAAAACGAATGTCTTCGTCTGTGAGTAATAGAGCATTAGAACTTATTAGAACCCTAAAACCTTTCTCGCTGACATATCGAATGATTTCGATGGCATCTTTTCTGGTAAAAAATTCCCCGCCCGTTAATCCAACACTAGATATCTCATTTTTCCAAGGCATTCTCGCCAAATCATCCACGAGACCCTTAAAATCATTCGTATCTAATTCATTAGGCAAAGCTTTTTTAGCATTCGCATAACAATGGAGACAAGCCAAATTGCATTTTTGAGTTGCAGCAATGACCAAAACCCTTTCTACTTCCTGAACCTGAAAGTCAGGTTTGATCATTTTTATTTCATCAGAAAGTTTACCATCAACAGTAAGAACCCCATTGGAAAACAGCAACTCTTGAACTTCACCCAGCGTTTCTACAGCTTCTTCACGAGAGACCTCAAGCTTTTTCGCTATATTCTCTATTGCTTCCTCTATAGAAATTTCCTCTGCTACGATATCAAGAATCGTTTTTATCCCTTCTGATGCAGCAAACCAATAGGGCCTTGAAGAAAATATTACAATTGCAGAACCGTCTCTTATCTCTATCGTAGGCTTTTCCGTAAGCTGTAGTTTCATTTCAATAACCTCCCTGTAAAAGATTATAAAGAGAGAATTCTATCTCTCTTTATCCGTTTCGTTCTTATTTTACTGGGCCAAATAATACATTGTGCCCTGAGACTCTTTTGTAAGGACGACTACTTTCTCGTTGCCCCTGTGCAGAATACACACTTTTCTCATATTACACCTCCTGATATTCACTCTATCCAACGTAACATCTTATTTCGTTTTTATATTGGATAGGAAAAATATACACCAAATTAAAAATTGATATCTATTTTTCTTGCCCAATAATATTATTGTAAAAAACGGCCCCTTGTCACTAGAAAGTTTAATCCTTTTTTCATTTCTGTCAAGATATTAGCTTCAAACCAGCCCTTATTTAGTAATAAGACCTAAACAACGCCATTTCATTTTTCGATTTCCCCCACTCAAAAGTTCTGAACGCGTCCAGTAGTGGACCCGAATGTCAAATGACCGCTCATATAAGCGGTTATTTTTATATCCCGAATAGAGGTTACAACTTTTTTCGATGGCATATACCCAGGAAATTGCACTTCAGAATAGAATTTAAGTTTGAGT
>Ga0265294_10005870_pt1 | contig 14888 bp, 11 predicted proteins | sample MunlanPumphouse3_FD_192504 | JGI IMG/M metagenome (GOLD analysis project Ga0265294, IMG submission 192504) | Groundwater microbial communities from a municipal landfill in Southern Ontario, Canada - Pumphouse #3 | ecosystem: Environmental > Aquatic > Deep subsurface > Groundwater | place... | reverse complement strand
GAAAGCATCGATGAAGGTCACACGGCTGGCGTTGATGATTTCGACGCCACGGGCATCGGCATATTCGCGGATCAGGTGGTAGCTTCTGAAGGTCCGGTAAAGATTGAAGAAATAATCGTGTACGGTAGCCTGGTGGAGGGTCTCCGGATGGTGAACGGCTACTTTCCAGGGCTTCTGGTCGTAGAAATGGTTCTCTGCGGATTGCAGGATACCATCCATTCCTACTTCCAGCCCCTGGTGCCAGGTATGGTCGGCCCCCAGGATTATGATCCGCTTGTAACCGGTCCCGATGGCCACCATCAGCGCACCGATGAGAACATTTTGTGGTGGGGGCATGCCGGCTTGGCATCGGTACAAGCAATGGCGCAAAGGTTTCCAGCCATCCACCACGGTTCGGTTGAAGAAACGGAACGTTATTGGGATCCCTGCGGCTGTCAGAGTTCGGCAAAAGCGGCTTTTCCGAGCCTCGGCCGGAGCATAGATCGTCATCGGCCAGCTGGTTTTTTCGGCAAGAGCAGCAAGCACGCGTTCCCGCACCTCTGCCACCCGGGGTATTGTAGCTTCAGTAAAGAATCCGATATCCAGAAAGATATAATGAGCCGGTCTGATTTGCTGAAAGGCATCACTAAGCACAAACTGATTAACGCACATCACCGTCTTCCCGGCCAGCCGGTCGCCATACTCGTCCAGATCCGCCCGAAGCGAGGGCCCATTGGCCAGGATGAACAGCTCCTCCGACTCCGCCATCATCCCGTTCAGATCGGATCGGAAACGACACCGAAGAGCCACCCGAAGCAAACTGATGAAAGCCTGGTAAAGAGATTCGAGAAATCGCTGGATCCTTAACAACAAGTAGAACATAGCACTCTTTTAGGCGAAAATACGTAATTTTCCGTCCAATTCGATGCCCATGAGCCAGCAATTGTCGGGCGGGACCCGGCTCCAAAAGACCTCTAAACCGTACGACCCGGAGCTGCCGGTTGTATCAGTCATCACCATCGTTTTCAATGGAGCCGCTGTTCTTGAGCCAACGATCCAAAGCGTGATTAACCAGTCGTACAAGAATATCGAATATATCCTGATCGATGGCGGATCAACCGATGGAACCCTCGACATCATCCAGCGCTACAAAGAGTATATCGCTTTCTGGATCAGCGAATCCGACCGGGGCATTTACGATGCCATGAATAAAGGCCTGGAAGCCGCCACGGGCGATTATGTCTGGTTCATGAACGCCGGCGACCGCATCTATACCCCCCAAACTCTCTCCATTCTTTTTGCTCCCTCTCCCCACCTCAATCCTGCACTCATCTATTACGGTGATACAATGGTCGTCGATTCTTCTTTCAACGAAATTGGCCTCCGCCGCCTGCGACCACCAGAACAGCTCACCTGGAAAAGTTTCCAGAAAGGAATGCTAGTCTGCCATCAGGCAATCATCGTACATCGATCTATTACAGGTAGTTACGACATGAACTATCGACATTCGGCCGATTTTGACTGGGTTATTCGAGCACTGAAACAGGCAGAGGAACAACAAAACCCAACAGCCCCCATCGTCAATACTCGCCAGATCCTTTGCGCCTTCCTGGATGGCGGCCACTCCAAGCAAAACATTACGGCCAGCCTCCGGGAACGGTTCGATATCATGCGACGCCATTACGGCCTGCCAGGTACCGTGATCCGACACCTGCCAATCGCCATGAAATTTTTCTGGTTCTGGCTAAGAAAGGGTAGGTTTTAACTTCTTCCTGACCTCCAGAAACACAATTCCTCCAATTACCAGAAGCACTAAAACGCTTCCAATCAGACTAATAATCCTACCGATGCGCAGAGATGGCGGGTCAAAATGAAACTCAATGGTGTGGCTGCCGGAAGGTATCACCATGGCACGTAGCAGATAATTAGCCCTGAAATGATCCACCTCCTTCCCATCAATGTAGGATTTCCAACCTTTGGGATAGAATATTTCGGAGAAGAGTGCTAGCCGATCCTGGGAAGCCTTTACCTCATATTTTAAATGATTAGGCTGATATTCGGTGAGTTCAATATGGTCTGATTCAGCCGAGGGAGTCATTTCCAAGGGAAGATGTTCAACCTGATTCCGGAAGCGCTCATCCACCACGGCCTCCAGCTTTAAGTTGACTGTTCCGATAGCTTCTAACTCCTCATTCGCATTCTGTGCCCAGACTATACGATCGGCAAACCAGGCATTTCCCTGGGCCTCTTCATTTTTTAGCGGGGATTGCGGAGAAAAGATCAGATAGTGGGTGTTGAGCATGTGCAGGGGACCCATGGTTGAGAGGGTTTTGACAATGGCATCATAGGACACCTGGCCCTGAAGGGTTTGCCTGATCTCACCTACATACGAAGCCAGATAACGGTCGATCAGATCCTGGTACCTCCCCAGCTTAGCGCCATGATATCCTCCTATACTCTGATGGAAGGCAGAAGCACGGGCGCTTCGGAATGGATCGGCAGTTAGGTCGAGCACCCGGGCATGATAAGTGTTATCTTTTAAAATGTTTTCGTCGGCAGGCCAGGGTTTGGTAGCATCCGTAAACTGCCTTTTAGCCATGAAATCATCATAACTAAAATAGCGGGTGGACACTATTCCCATATCCACCAGCACCACCAAGGCCAGGGCCAGGTATAAGTATTCACGCTTGATTCGGCTTTTCAGGCTTATCCAAAGAATACCGGCTCCTATCAGCACAAACAATAAGGTGCGGAAAGCATCACGCCGGGCCAGCCCAATCCTGTCGGATCGTAGCGATTCCTGCAGCCACTCTGGAATTGCCGAATCACCAGCACCGGTAAAGGTTCCGGCAATGGTCGGTATTAAGGCGTACAGCAAAGCAATTCCACCCGCCACACCGCTGGCAACGAGGAGCTTCTTCTTTTTAACCTCCGGCTCTAATTCGGGGCTAAACCATTCGCGAGCAGCTAAAAACGCCAGAAGCGGAATAGCAAACTGTGCAATAATCAGGGAGTTAGTGGCATCGCGGAATTTGGAAAACATCGGTACGTACTCCACGAAAAAGCGGGTGAGACCCATAAAATTACTGCCCCAGGAGAGCATGATCGACATCACAATCACGATAGCCAACCACCAGCGCTTTTTTCCCCTGATCAACATCAGCCCGAGAATGGCCAGAAAGATGGTGACCGCTCCCACATAGTGCGGCCCACTCGTAAAAGGTTGGCCGCCCCAGTAACTCTGACTTTGGATATACCGCCAGGCATTTGGGTCGGTGATATTGTTGTTTTTGAGCATCTTATACGACTCCGAATCTTCCCCCAGCACCGTGCCGCCCCCACCGTAGAGGTTGGGGATAAACAGGTTCATGGTCTCTCCTATGCCATAACTCCATTGCGTGATATAATCAAGATCAAGCCCCCGTGTCTGCGGCCCCTCTTTCACCAATTCCGACTGTCCTCGGGTGGTTTCGTGCGTGTACTCGTATGTCGTCAGCAGATTAGTCATATTGGGCAAAATCGCCAACAGTAGAGCCACCAGCAGGGTAGCTCCTGATTTGATCAGGTGGTTGAAATACTTGTCTTTGATTGCATACACTAACTCCACCAGGATATAGACCAGCAAGATAATCCCGGTGTAATAAGAAACCTGTACATGATTGGTTACCAGTTGGATACCAAAGCCTATGGCGGTGATCAATCCCCCAATCAGGTAGTGTCGTTTAAAGACCAGCAGCACTCCGGCGATGACTGGAGCGATGTAGGCAATAGCGTAAATTTTGCTGACATGCCCGGCTCCGATCAGCTGCAGATGGTGAGCTCCCAGACCAAAAGCGATGGCCCCGGCGAGAGCCAGCAGCCTTTCTATTTTCAATGTTCTCAGGAGGAAATAGAACATCAGCAGGCAGGCAAACAAGATTGCAGCGGAATAGCCTGGCAGATAGACCTTTATTGCACGGAAAATCGCTTTGAACACATTGTTCCCCGGCACTCCCTTGATCTGATAGGTCGGCATGCCACTAAAGGCAGAATTGGTCCAGGCCGTGTACTCCCCCGTCTCCTCCTCGAACTGGTCGGCTTCGGCCGACATATTCTTCGCCTGAACGATATCATTCTGATACAGAACCTTACCCTCAAAAACAGGGTACATGAATACCAGAGCCAGCAGCGCCATGATGGCCACCATCAGCAGCTCGGGCAGGATGTTGCGAAGTAGTGATTTCATTTATTCCGATTTTATAGCGTCTCCCAGCAGGCTTCTCAGGCTCACCTTCTGCCCCACGATCTCCTTCAGTTGCGCAATGGGAACCCGGTCCTGCACCATCGTATCGCGATTTCGTATCGTAACCGTTTCATCGCTAACTGTTTGATGATCAACCGTTACGCAATAAGGTGTGCCGATAGCATCATGTCGGCGATAGCGCTTGCCAATAGAATCTTTCTCGTCATACTGGCAATAGAAGTCAAACTTTAGGTCGTTAATAATCTGGCGGGCGATTTCGGGCAGGCCATCCTTTTTGACCAGCGGGAAAACGGCCAGTTTCACTGGCGCGAGAGCTGGCGGGAGTTTCAGCACGGTGCGCAGATCTACACCACCATCAGCCGTTGGGGCCTCCTCTTCGTGGAGGGAGGCAGAGAGCACCTGCAGAAAGGTACGATCAACTCCGATAGAAGTCTCAACAACATACGGAATATACGACTCATTCGTCTCGGGATCGAAATATTGAATCTTCCTTCCCGAGAACTCCTGATGCCTCGCCAGGTCGAAATCAGTCCTGGAGTGAATCCCCTCCACCTCCTTAAATCCAAAGGGGAAGCGGTATTCGATATCCGTGGCAGCGTTGGCATAGTGGGCAAGCTTTTCGTGATCGTGAAAACGGTAATCACCGGGGTTGAAACCCATTTGCCGGTGCCACCGAATCCGGATATCCTTCCAATACTCGAACCATTTGAGCTCTTCGCCTGGCTTGACAAAGAACTGCATCTCCATCTGTTCGAACTCCCGCATCCTGAAGATGAACTGCCTGGCTACGATCTCATTACGAAAGGCTTTACCAATCTGCGCAATTCCGAACGGAATCTTCATCCGGCCCGATTTCTGAACATTCAGGTAGTTGACAAAGATCCCCTGAGCGGTTTCGGGCCTCAGAAAAACTTTCAGTGCCCCATCGGCTGTGGATCCCATTTCCGTGGCAAACATCAGGTTGAATTGCCTGACGTCTGTCCAATTTCGGGTACCTGACACCGGGCACACAATCTCCTGATCCAGGATGATCTGTTTCAGACCGGCCAGGTCGTTATCATTCATAGCTTGATTAAAGCGCTGATTCAAAGCATCATACCTAGCCCTCACCTCCAATACCCGTGCGTTGGTCTCGCGATATAGGGCTTCGTCAAAGGTGTCGCCAAAACGTTTGCGTGCTTTCTCAACCTCCTTTTCAATCTTCGCCTCCAGCTTAGCCAGCTCGTCTTCGATCAGCACATCGGCACGGTATCGTTTCTTCGAATCGCGGTTATCGATCAGAGGATCGTTAAAGGCATCGACATGGCCCGAAGCTTTCCAGATCGTTGGGTGCATAAAGATAGCCGAGTCGATCCCGACCACATTTTCATGCAGAAGAACCATCGAATCCCACCAGTATTTCTTGATATTGTTTTTTAATTCAACCCCATACTGTCCGTAATCATACACAGCGCTCAATCCGTCGTAGATCTCTGAGGATTGAAACACAAAGCCATACTCCTTACAGTGGGACACCAGTTTCTTAAATAGTTCTTCCTGATTCATTTTGAATGATATATAATAGGGCTCAAAAATAGAGGAAATCCGTAAGTTTACCCGATTTTTACGCTGAGATGGAACACAAAACTGATTTTTTAGTCATTGGCAGCGGGCTCGCAGGGCTGTCATTCGCTTTAAAGGTCGCCGACCACGGCAAGGTGATTCTGTTAACCAAAACTGTATTGGAAGAGACCAATACCTGGTATGCACAAGGAGGCATTGCCTCGGTGATGTATGCACCTGATAATTTGGAGAAGCACGTTAGGGATACGCTAACTGCCGGCGATGGGCTCTGTGATGAAAAGACCGTCAGGATGGTGGTTAGTGAAGGGCCAAAGCAGATTGAGGAGCTGATTCGCTGGGGGGCCAATTTCGATCGGCTCACCGATGGCAAATTTGATCTGAACCGTGAAGGAGGCCATTCCGAGCACCGGATTCTTCATCACAAGGACAACACCGGTGCTGAAATCATGCGTGCCCTTTCGGAAAAAGCCAGGCTCCACCCCAATATTGAGATCCTAGAAAACCATTTCGCCATGGATCTGATCACCCAGCACCATCAGGGTACACCAATTTTCAGGGGCAACCCGGAAATCGAGTGTTACGGCGCTTATGCGTTGAATATCAGCAAAAATCAGATCGACACGATCTTGTCAAAGGTCACCCTGCTGGCTACTGGTGGCAGTGGTTTTATCTATCAGGTGACGACCAATCCCCCGATTGCCACCGGTGATGGCATCGCCATGGCATACCGGGCTAAAGCTTTTGTGGAACATACGGAGTTTGTCCAGTTTCACCCCACCAGCCTGTATCATCCGGGCGAACGCCCATCTTACCTGATCACCGAAGCCTTGCGCGGCTTTGGCGGCATCCTAAAAACGCAAGACGGCGTGGAGTTTATGCAGAAATATGACCCGCGGGGTTCGTTGGCTTCGAGGGATATCGTCGCCCGCGCTATCGACAGCGAGCTCAAGAACCGTGGGGAGGATTATGTGCTCTTGGATTGCACACACCTGAATCCCGAAGGGTTGAAATCGCACTTCCCAAATATCTACCAGAAATGCCTCTCCATCGGTATCGACATGACGAATGAACCGATACCGGTGGTGCCCGCAGCTCACTATATCTGTGGCGGAATCCGTACTGATGAGAATGGGCAGTCAACGATCCTCAACCTCTATGCCGCCGGAGAGGTGGCCTGCACTGGATTACATGGAGCTAACCGATTGGCATCTAACTCATTACTGGAAGCTGTTACGTTCGCCCACCGGGCAGCCATGGACGCCATCACGAAGATTTCAAGCATCCGCCTTCAGGAAGGGATACCTCCGTGGAATGACGAAGGGACCAGCAGTCCGGAGGAAATGGTGCTCATCACTCAAAGTACCAGGGAGTTACAACAAATCATGAGTAACTATGTCGGAATTGTCCGATCCAATGCCAGGCTCAAGCGTGCCATCGACCGCTTATACATTCTCCATCGCGAAACGGAAGAGCTCTATTCCAGGTCCACAGTATCGGTGAAGCTATGCGAGCTGCGCAATGCCATCAAAGTGGCCTACCTGATCGTCAAACATGCCCGGCAAAGGAAGGAGAGCCAGGGCCTGCATTACAACCTGGATTATCCGAAAAAAGACCATTAGAAACGGCGAAATCCGATGATTTTCCGCACATCCTGCAGGGTTTTTGAAGCACTTTCCCGTGCTTTTTCGGCACCCATCCTGACCACCCTGCCCAGATAATCATCATCGGATTGTATGGCGATGATCCGCTCCCGAATCGGTGCCGTCAGCCGGATAATATCCTCAGCCAGCTGCTTTTTCATATCTCCATAACGGATGGAACAATCGGCATAAAGCTCGCGGAAATGCATTACGGTGGAAGGTTCACTCGCAACTTCCATCAGCTTGAACAGGTTTTCAATGGGCTCGGGTGGAGTCTGGTTCATCTCAGTCGGGCCGCTATCGGTAACAGCAGACATCACCTTTTTCCTAATAATCTTCTCATTATCGGCGAGATTAATGGCATTACCCTCCGATTTACCCATCTTGCCCGAACCATCCAGTCCGGGAATTTTTATCAGGTTACCCGAAAAACTAAATCCCTCAGGTTCTGGGAAATAATCCACGTTATAAATAGTATTAAAACGCCGGGCAAAGCGGCGAGCCATCTCGATATTCTGTTCTTGATCCTTGCCCACGGGCACCTTGTGAGCTTTGTGGATGATGATATCGGTGGCCATCAGCACCGGATAGGTGAGCAGCCCGGCATTGACATTATCGGGCTGGGTGCGGATCTTCTCTTTGAAGGTTGTCGTGCGCTCCAGCTCACCAATATAGGCGTTCATGTTCATCAGAAGATAGAGTTCGGCAATCTCCGGCACATCGCTCTGGATGTAGAGAGTAGCCACCTCTGGATCAATGCCGCAGGCCAGGTATTCCGACAGGACGGTTTTGACATTACCGTGCAGATCATTCGGGTGTGGATGAGTCGTCAGCGAATGCCAGTCGGCCACGAAAAAATAACAGTTGTACTCGTGTTGCATCCCCACGAAATTTCGGATGGCACCGAAATAGTTTCCCAGGTGAAGGTTACCAGTCGACCGGATTCCACTTAAAACCGTTTGTTTCATCTCCATGATATCTTTGTGAACCGCACAAAGATAGGAATTCCTGCTTTTAACTGGCTTTCATTACCTTTGCATCATTATCCATCAACAGAAAGGAACCGGATCATGGAAACCACCAGACAGCAGAAAGTCTCCCGGCTGATCCAGAAGGAATTAGCCGAGTATTTCAGGGGAACCGGTCTTGATATCGGTCAGGGGACAATCATTTCGGTGACTGTCGTCCGGGTGAGTCCCGACCTCTCTCAGGCCAGGGTATATCTGAGTATTTTCCCTCCCGCACAGCGTGAGCTGATCCTCAAAAGCATCGATAGCCAGTCGAAACAGATCCGCTTTGAGCTGGGTCGCAAGATAGCCAAGCAGGTTAGGCATATTCCTGATCTTCACTTCTTTATGGATGATTCGCTCGATTATGCCGAGCGGATCAATGAACTGCTCAAGTAATGAATCTGCCCTTTTTCATCGCCCTACGGTACCTCAAGGCGCGACGTTCGAGGCATATCATCAATTGGATCTCACGGATCTCCGTGGCCGGCATTGCAGTTGGGACGATGGCTCTCATCATCATCCTCTCTGTCTTTAACGGGCTGGACGGGTTAATCCGTTCGCTATTTGGGGCTTTCGATCCGGATATCCGCATCACTGCTGTTGAGGGCAAATCGTTCAATTTTGACGATCAGATGAGGGGGAAGCTAGAGGGATCGGGTGCGGTGGCGCACTATTGCGAAGTAGTTGAGGAGAATGCCCTCTTAGTTTATCGCGATCGTCAATCGATTGCCACCATCAAGGGTGTTTGTGAGAAGTTCACCCTGGTTTCGGGCATCGATTCGATGATCATCGATGGGAAGTTCCAGCTCTATCAGGGGGAGATACCCACAGGCGTGATCGGATACGAGCTTGCCGCTCAGCTGGGGATCGGGCTTAACTTCATCAATCCGGTACATATCTGGGTACCCCGTCGCTCAGAGCGTTTAATCCTCGACCCCAACAGGGCTTTCAATCACCAGACGATCTTCCCGGCTGGGATCTTTTCGGTCCAGCAGGATTATGACTCCAAATACTTCATCGTACCGGTAGATTATGCGCGCAACCTTTTTGGCTACGCTGAAAATGAGCTGAGCTCGCTGGAAATCAGCATTCCCAGTCAGATGAAGCCGGCCGGTGCCAAGACCAGGCTCCGGGAAGCCTTGGGGGATTCGCTACGGGTTCAGGACCGGATGGAGCAACATGCCTATTTTTACAAGGTGATGGCATCCGAGAAATGGATTATCTTCCTGATAATGACCTTTATTCTGTTTATTGCATCCTTTAATACGATCTCTTCGCTATCGTTGTTGTTGTTAGAGAAGAAGGCCGATATGAACACCCTTCAGTCGCTGGGGGCTCGTGAAGCCATGGTTCGACAGGTGTTTCTCTGGGAAGGAATTCTGGTAACCGCTTTGGGGCTTATCATTGGGTTGCTGGCTGGAGCTCTCATTTGTTTGTTGCAGCAACACTTTGGCCTGGTCAGGTTGCCCGGATCGGGGTCTTTTGTCATAGACGCTTACCCGGTTAAGATGTTATTCACTGATTTTCTGTTGGTTACGTTAATGGTGGGAGTGATTGGCCTGATTGCCGCTTATATTCCGATCCGGATTATGAAGCGGCGCTATTTTTTACCCGGATCTCAGGCTGAGTGAGCCGGGTAGTCGCCCCACCTATCGACGATGGCTTTCAGCAGCTCTTCGGTTTCGGCGTAGGTATTTGCCCGTAACAAGCTGACTCTCGTTTCTTTAAAATCAGGCAATCCTTTCAAGGCTACGGCAAAGAATTTACGCATGCTGCGGACAGCACGTCCCTCTTCCGTATCCAGTCCTACGCGCCGGAGGTATTCACGAAGGAGGTCCACCTGTTCTCCGACGGTTACGGCGGGGAGTTGAGTTCCACTTTTGAGGAAATGCCTGATTTCACGGAAGATCCAGGGGCGTCCGATCGCTGCCCGACCGATCATGACGGCATCCACGCCGTATTTATCGAATGCTTCCCGGGCCTTGAGGGCTGAATCTATATCTCCGTTGCCAATGATCGGGATATGCATTCTGGGGTTTCGCTTCACCTCACCGATCAGGGACCAGTCGGCCTGACCGGAGTAGAGTTGTGCGCGGGTACGTCCGTGGATCGTCAGTGCTGCAATCCCCACATCCTGAAGCATTTCCGCCAGCTCTACAATTATTTTGTTCTCGTCATCCCATCCCAGTCTGGTTTTCACGGTCACCGGCAGAGGGGTAGCTTTGACCACTTCGGCGGTCATCCTGACCAGCAGGGGGATATCCCGTAGTAATCCAGCACCCGCACCTTTCATCGCTACCTTGCGCACAGGGCATCCAAAGTTCAGGTCGATCAGGTCGGGCTCCCACTCCGTGGCGACTCTGGCCGCCTCCACCATGGGTTCGATCTCTTTGCCGTACAGCTGGATACCGTAAGGATGCTCATCGGGGTGACTATGGAGCTTTTTCAGGGTAGTTTTCACATTTCGGATCAGAGCGTCAGCCGACACGAATTCCGAGAACACCAGATCGGCTCCAAAGCGCTTGCACAGCTGCCGGAAAGGAGCATCGGTAATATCCTCCATTGGTGCCAGGAGCAGCGGTTGCTCCGGTAGTTTGATTTCCCTGATTTTCATGTCACAAAAATAGAGATAATCGGCAGGACGCTGAAATTTCGTACTTTCGTCCATCTGATGAACGCTAACCCTTGGTGCTGCTAAGAAAGACTATATATGTCACTCTCATCCTCTGCGCTTTCTGGACTGCGGATGGTAAGTCTCAGGCTAATGAAGGTAGTCGTCAGCATCCCGACAGCCTGCAGCAGTCGGAAGCAAGCCTCCTCGATCTACGCGTTCGTGGCATGGGATTCTTTCGAAACAGCGAGTTTCGAAATTCCCTAGCCATCGGCACCTCAATGGCTGGGGCCAGTCTGGAGCCAGTACTGGAATTTCGTCCCGAAGCCCGCACCACGCTTAGCGCGGGTGTTCATTTGTTGAAGTATGCCGGACGAGACAATTTCGACCGGGTGCTTCCGGTAATCCGCTATCAGTACAAACCCTCAGAACGTTTCACGCTGATTTTTGGCACATTGTACGGATCAGCCACTCATCGGCTTCCGGAGCCGGTTTTTGACTTTGAGCAGAGTCTGATCAACGATTACGAGAATGGCATCCAGCTGCTGCTAAACTTTCCCTCTTTCAAGTCCGATATCTGGTTAAATTGGGAGCAGTTCATCAAAGCTGGCGATCCTTTCCAGGAGATGTTTACTGCAGGGATGAACTCATCTATAGTTTTTTACGACTCCCCCAACCTACAACTCTCCACTCCGTTAATCACGCTGTTCCGCCATCAGGGAGGGGAGATCGACTCCACGGATCTCCCTGCTTCAACGCGGCTCAATCTTGTACAGGGATTTCGGGCTGATTTCACTTTTGGTAAACGATTTTTTCGATCAGCCTGGGCAAACTTTCTGTGGATGGAGTTCACTGAGGTCAATCCCGGCGGTCATGTAACCATACCTTACGGGCACGGCACCTGGTGCCAGGCGGGGGTCAAAACCAGTCTGGGAAACCTGGAGGCTGGATATTGGCGGGGAGTCAATTTCATCGCCCCCCATGGGATGCCCCTTTACCAGTCGGTCAGTCAAAAAACCGGCCAACTAACTGAGCCAGAAAGACGTATGATCACCATGCGATACGAACTGGATCAGCAGTTAACGCCCTATTTACGCTTATTACTGAGGCTTGAGCCCTATTACGATCTGAATTCCAACCGGATCGACCATATCTGGACTGCGTGTCTGGCGGTAGATGGTTCCTTTTTCCTGGCCAGGAGGAGGAGGAGTCGCTGATCAAGCCCTATCTGTCTGTTAATCAAGGCACTATAGCCGCATGCACAACCATTCGGTAACCTGAATCCGAAGAATAGAACCATCATCAAAGTGCCTGACAAGCATTTTGCCCAAATGCTTGGTCAGAAAAAAATCCATACCTAACCCGTGCAGCATTCGGCTGGTGCTGTCTGATTCATAGCCCGGATAACCACCTAGTCACCAACTCCTAAACTTCATCTCTTTATACCAGTAGCCATTGCACAGGGAATCCATCGCTCTTCGCTCCAATACAAATCCTGTGATGCGGTGACGTCGTAAGGTCGTGAAAATCCCATAGCCATAGTTAAAGTTGGAATAAGTATTCTCCGTATGACCCCAAAATTCACGGAAATTATAGTATTGCTGGAAGACACTTGAGGGAACCTTAATTTCCACATCAATACTGTCGAGCGTCCTGGCAATAACCATAGGATCATCGGATATCTGTTGTTTCATTGGATTAAATAACCGCTCTGGAGTAAGGTTGTACCAGCCGGATGCGTCATATCCGGAGGTTGTCCTCCAGTTTAGGGTTTTTGATTCAACATGGTCTTCATAATGTTCCTTGATGTGAACCCAGAATTCTGTTTGCCGATAGCACAAGTCTCCAGAACTAAGTTCTCCACACTCACCAGAATATCCTCCATAAATTGTAAATTTGGTACAAAACTCTTGATAAATGTAAAACATGGTTCCTCGGGGCGCATAAAGTACCCTCCCCGGTGATATGCAAGGGGCTCCGGCTTCGATCACCCGGTCAATGTCGTGAATCCACACTTCGAGGTACAAACTGTCAATATCCGGAACGCCTCCAAAAAATTCCCTTGCGTGTGTTACTTCTATCGGCAATGGATGGTCAATCATAAAAACCTGGTAATCACCGGAAGGGAAGAATCCGTCCTCTTTCGACCTGGTTGTTTTAATGAATTGCTCCCTCCATTTTATTTGCCCATCTAGGCTTCCGTAAAGAAACACCTCTACGTCGTTAAACTCGAGAGAGTCTCTGTTCAATGTTTCCCAGTCCTCCTTCTCCCTGATCAGGAATGTCCGTTGAACTCTTACATACTGAACTGAGTCATATGGATCAAGGATTGCCCATATCACAGGTACTGGTTCGTGCTCCTCCATAATAATCAGATCGGACGAACAAGCACCCAATAATAGTAACAACAAAAACAAAAATGACCTCATAATAAATGAATTAAAGCAGGGTAGGATGTTCACTGGGCACCTCCGTGAGGCCAAGCCTGCCTTGAGGTCCTAGCTCGATTGAAGTAGTTTTCTAGCGAAATTCATTGTCCTTCAAAGCATCAAAAGATGCGAAAATTGATAAATTCTTGATCGTTGTCTCTAATCTGCTTAAGTCAAACTTGCTATTACTGCGAACTAAAATAGCAAATATTTGGCTAATAACAAACCAGTTTGAGACAACTGGCTGATTACTTCTGATTCACCCTGTAACGGTTAATAATCTTTGCGGATTTCAGATTGATCCCAGGCCTCAAATTCGGAGCCAGCATCAGGCAGCCCAAGATTGACAAACGGGATCGACCGTTTATCCGGATCGAGGATGATTTCCTGATACAACTCGGCATCACGGAATCCCGCGCGGGCAGCATCCTCTCGATTGGAGGCGTAAACGACACGGCTGATCCGCGACCAGTACACAGCCCCAAGGCACATCGGACAAGGTTCGCAGGAGGTGTATAGCGTACAGCCGGTCAGGTCAAACGTGTTGAGCACCTTGGAAGCACGGCGGATAGTCTCTACCTCCGCGTGTGCCGTTGGATCGTTATTTTGGATAACCTGGTTGGCTGATTCCGCGATGATCTTTCCATCCAGGGTAATCAAGGCACCAAAAGGTCCACCGCCTTCCTTAACATTCTCGCGGGCCAGCTGAATCGCCCTGGAGAGTAGCTCGTGATCGTGGTTTTTCATGAGTCTTAATATTACAAAATACGAAAAGAGCGTAAAATACAGCAAAAAAAGCCACTCCCGCCTGGGTTTCCAGGGTATCTTCGTTGAGCATCGATAGCAGCGAGATCAACAGAAACATGAGTGCCAGGTAAGAGCGATGCTTCTTTTCGATAAAAATCGGCATAAAGAGTGCTATCAGGCTCAGTAGCCCACCCACCAGCCCCACGGCAATGCCAAAAGTGAGGAACTGGTTGTGCGCACGCAAGCGATATTGCGGCGGCAACATCGAATCCAACTCCTCATACTTCGATGCAAAGGCGGCCGACACATCGCCCGTTCCCACTCCAACAACCGGCTGCTCAGCGAATATCGCCCAACCTGTTCTGAGAAACTCCAAACGCTGCGTCACCGAATGACCACCCGGATTCCCACCCTTCCGGTAGTGGTCGAGCTCCCAGATTAACTCGTAAATCTTGATTCGGAACCGACCTGGCTCCCGATAAATGGAACTAGCAAAACCTTTTTCTATCAACCGGATATCCTCCTCCGTCAGCTGCGACACCCCGTGGGCATCCTTCCGCAATCCCAAGGAGGTGAGGTACCGGATTAGCGTGTATTTCAACTCCTGGCCTTTCAGGTCGCGCCCATCATAGGGTAGCTCACTCACCACCGACCAAGCTTCGGCTA
>Ga0265294_10005869_pt1 | contig 14891 bp, 13 predicted proteins | sample MunlanPumphouse3_FD_192504 | JGI IMG/M metagenome (GOLD analysis project Ga0265294, IMG submission 192504) | Groundwater microbial communities from a municipal landfill in Southern Ontario, Canada - Pumphouse #3 | ecosystem: Environmental > Aquatic > Deep subsurface > Groundwater | place... | reverse complement strand
AAAAAAAATATTCGAAGAGCTTAATGAAGAGTTGGGATTGGATAAGGAAAAGATAAAAGACATCCATATTGCCCTGCCCTATAAATTTACCGATAAAAAAATTGATAAAACTTGGATCGTTATACCCTGCCTCGCAGAACTCAGAGAATTACCCGAGATATCTTTGGACTGGGAACATATCGGCTATAAGTGGATCTCACCCCAAGAAATAAAAATTTTTGCTACCGTTCCTCGTCTGGATACTTCGCTGAAAAGAGTCTTAGAAGACACAACCCTACTTTTATAAATCATATTTTCTGTTATTATTAGATTATCCCGATTGATCAATTTATCACATAAAACATTATGAAAACGCACAGCATGAATTTCCTACTTCCACTGATCGCCTTGGCTTTTTTTCTCCTACCACATTCTTTATATGCCGTCCATGAAGCTATGCCTGCGAACACTAAACCGCAAGTATCGGCGGAAGTGACTGAGGCGCCTCCCACAGAAAGTCCGATATGCGACATCACCGCCACGGTACGCAGCATACAAAAGAATATTAACCCGAATTATTATGATATCAGAATCGAGATAACCGATATCAATGCCGTCAATGATGATGACACCTCTACCTGCAACAAAAACTACGCCGCGCAGATTGACAGAGCTGGACAAATCTTGGATATCGATGATTACCCCGAGCAAGGTATGGAAGAAAACGATAATATAGAGACTAAAGTGCAATTTACCAGCGACGGGGAATTGTCAGGATATTTCCTGACAGAGATTCAACTTATAGATAGAAACGACGACGAAATTTTGAACGAGAGTGAAAGTGAATCTCAAGATCAGACAGAAAACATTCCTATAACCGAAACAAGTGACTATAAGAATGATTATTTTATGTCATTCATAAAAGCTTTTTCCCTTTTGACTATCGTAATTCTGGCTTTTATGGTCTACGCATCCAGAGACAAATTGAAGAAATCCTAGAAAACATACAGACCCCGCTTAAAAGAACAGTACCCCTTACGAGTGCTGTTTTTTTGGTTTGGTTCAAAGAATTTCCGAGTACTTTGCCCTACTTACATCCATCTGTTAAAATTAAATCATCATACTGGATAAAATCAATACAACCGCCGGCGTTCTCGATATGTTACAAGTTCAGATATCTTATATCAATCTACAGGGTCCTTGTGCAATAAAACAAAAATGTCTATTTTGATTTCAGAAATAAATAATTGTCAAAAATATGAACCAAGCAAAAGAGCATTATGACGTCGTAATCATCGGTGCCGGACCTGCGGGACTAGCTTGTGCGACAGAGCTGTCCAAAAGCGCTTTGAGAATCCTCATCCTCGAACAAAAAGACATCATCGGACCAAAAATCTGCGCCGGCGGTCTGACTCGCAAAGACTTTAACCATATTCAAGTCCCCGAACAATTAATGGATGTCCGTTTCAAAGAAATGACTCTGCATGCCTCACTCCTGAACACGACATTGAAAGACAAATGCGATATGCTTTCCACCATAGACCGCAGAAAATTCGCGACTTGGCAACTCCGGAAGCTGGAAGGTTTAAGCAATGTGGAAATAAAAACAGGATGCAAAGTAATCGCAATCGATAAAGAAAAAGTTGCTCTGGAAGACTTATCTTCTTACGGCTATAAATATCTTATCGGCGCCGATGGAGCCTTTTCTTGTGTCAGAAGATTTCTCGGCGTAAAAACCGAGGATACCGCCATCGCTATCCAATATATCATTCCGACCGACCGCTATAAGAAATTAGAGTTCTTCTTCGACTCAAAACTTTTTCATGCTTGGTACGCTTGGATATTCCCACACGACAGCTATGTTTCCATCGGATGTATGTGTGACCCCCGCAACTTGTCCGCAAAAAAGTTACAGAAAAATTTCAACAAGTGGTTAAGCAAAAAGAATATCGATGTTTCAAAAGGAAAATTCGAGGGATATGCCATCAACTATGACTATAGAGGGTATAGATTCGGAAATATCTTTCTCGCAGGCGATGCAGCCGGTTTAGGCTCCGGACTGACCGGAGAAGGAATCTATCAAGCTATCGTATCGGGTGAAGAAGTGGCCAAAACCGTGCTAGACGAGAAATACGAAGCACCTGGCATCAAAGACTTGCTGGAAACCAAGAGATTGCAAAATAACGCGATGAGAGCCCTTATAAAAATGGGGCCGCTACGCAATATCGTCTTTTTCGCGCTGATACCAGCCGTTAAAAATAAGAAATTGGTGGGCAAGATACTTAAATATATATCCTGACTATCTGAATCCCCCGAAATGAAAAGCAGATCTTTATCAAAAAGCCAGACGTACCCAATCGTTCTGCATGAAAATATATCTTGAAGAAAATACAACCATCAAGATAAAATAGTTTTCTAAAGAAAGGAGGTGTTTGATATGCCAAGTATAATACACTTCGAAATCCACGCCGACGATATAGAAAGAGCGGCGCGGTTCTATCGGGAAACTTTCGGCTGGAAAATAGAAAAATGGGAAGGTCCCGCAGGCGCGCCCGACTACTACATGGTGTCCGCCAAAGAAGATGGTAATGGTATCGATGGAGGGATAATGAAAAGAGAAAGTCCTGCTCCCCAAGGAAATGAGGCCGTCCGCTCGTTCGTCTGCACTGTCGGCGTAAATTCTATAGACGATTATATGAAAAAAATCGAGACTAACGGCGGCAAGCTCACCAGTCCCAAAATGCCCGTATTCGATATAGGCTGGCTATGCTACGCCGAAGATACGGAAAAAAATATATTCGGCATCATGCAGAATGACGCGATGGTGAAATAAAATTTCAAGAAAACAAACAGCGTTTCGAGAGAGACGCTGTTTTTTTATAACGAAAAAAGGAGTTAGTTTACTCCTTTTGCTTTCTTGATCATTTTTCTCAATCGATACATGCCGTATACGACAAAACCTGATGGGTTTATCCCTAGATTTCGATACACAACGCTGCCCCTATCCAAGGCTCTGATATACGTCCCCGCACCGGTATATGCCGATCGAGACCTGAGACAAAGCCTAGGCTGTTCCACCAATCCTTTCTTCCATAAATCTCGAGCGTATTGTTCCGCATCGTTGTCGAGACCCCAAGGACTTTCCTTTAGGCCCCCTATCCATTTTTCGAAATCTTCATCATTTGATATCCTCGTACCTGCAATAACTTTTGTGATACGCTCGCGAGAGATTTCACCTTTGGATATATCTCTTACGGTTCCGCTGAAAGACAATCCTATTAAATATCCACTCGATTCCCTTGCCTGTTTAACACGGAGACCTGGTCCATTATTAATCTTTTCATCACTCGGTATATTTTTTTTGCTGATACCCATAATATCTTCCTCCTAAAAAAATATCCCCTACCGTAAATCCATCGTTTTTGTCATCTCTGAGGGAAATAAGAATCCCTTGTTTATCTGTCATTCTGAGGTACTCCAAAGAATCCCGATATATCACGCAAGGTAACAGAATCCTTCGCTTCACGAAGTTTATCAAAGTTTATCAAGCTGACTGCTTCCAATTACGGTATCGTCATAAAAGATTCAAACTCCTTATTCCCCCAATTTCTCATACGTCATCTTCTTAAGCCCCTTCCACCAGGCTGTAAATTCCGTTTCCTTCATCACTGCGATTATCTCCTTGGCCGACTCGGTCTCCACTGCTTTTTCGACATTCAAAATCCAATCTATCGCACTTTCATATCCTAAATCCAAATATTCTTTTGCCTGAAAAGCCGTCTCCAGCCAGTCAGCGTCCTTGGCAACAATTCCTTCTTTAGTATCGCGGCTTTCAAATTCTTCCATATAACTTTTCCACTTATCCTCAATATTTCCTCCCAAGCCTTCAATCTGTTCCATAAATGCTTTTGCCCCACCCTCTTTATTATCCATATAGCGCGCGCCTACCTTGTGCTGGTCTCCCACCCGCGCCTCTGCGTTGTCGTGAATAATAAGTATAGATGCCACTTTTTCCGCCGACACGATTTCCTTGCCCGCCCGTTCATTCTCCATAGATGCCAAAACAAAACCGATCTGCGCCGCCCGCAGTGCGTGTTCCGCAATCGTGTCCGGCACTTGCACTCCCGTCAAAGTCATTCCGCGTCGATATTCCCGCTTAAGCTGGTTCATTTCAAAAATGAAATCTACCGCCTTTTGTACTTGTTCTTTTGCCATATTTTTGTAGTTATTAGCTTTTATTCCATTCTAGCAGAAACTCTATTTTGCGCCAGAAACACCCTATTGCCCTTTTTCAATTTTTGATGTAACATATAGACAGTGTAAGTTTTAGTTAGGGTTTCTCAAGTTTTTTGTTTTTATTGCATTTTATACAAGGAGCCAAAAAGCTGCAGACAAGAAAATCCCAAAAGGTCGTCTTACACGATTAATTAAAAAACGTCAATCAAAACATGGCAAAAAAATTGTATGTAGGTGGCCTTCCTTACAGGACCACAGAGGACGAATTGAAAGATGCTTTTTCTGTAGCTGGCGCAGTTGAATCTGCAATCATCATCATCGACAGGATGTCAGGCAGATCAAAAGGTTTCGGTTTTGTTGAGATGGCTACTGAAGCCGAGGCTCAGACCGCAATCGAGAAGATGAATGGTGCAGAATTTGGTGGAAGAACTATCACTGTCAGCGAAGCTCGTGAGAAAAAAGAGGGCTTCAAGAAAGATTCAGGTTACGACCAAAACAGCGCATTCTAGTCCAATAAAAACAAAAAACGAGGATTGTTCCTTGTTTTTTGTTTGGCAAGGTGTTAGAATAACCGATACCCCATAGCAGATAATTAAAGGCCTGCGATACGACAGATCATATCCCGACCAGAAAAGAATACTTTTATAAGTTATGGGCTGTCAATTATACAGATAATCAATCTAATAGCACAATTTTATGTTAATCGATGAAGTAACAATCAGGATCATCGCAGGCAAAGGCGGAAACGGCTGTGTGGCTTTCGACAAAAGCAAGGGCGGACGCGGACCGACCGGAGCTAGCGGCGGCAGAGGCGGTGATGTCTATATGGCGGCCACTTCCAATTTGAACGCGCTGGGCAAATTCCGTTTCAAAAAAGAGTTCGAAGCGGAAGACGGTAAAGACGGGCAGAACCGATTGCTGGATGGCAGGAACGGTGAAGACTTGATACTCGAAGTCCCGATCGGAACTATCGCTCACAATCTCGTAACTCACAGAGATTTTGAGATAATGATCCCCAACGACAAGATACAACTCGCGCGTGGAGGCAAGGGCGGACGTGGTAACTGGTCTTTCCGCTCCTCCACCAATACCACCCCCAAAGAATCGGAACAGGGCAGACCGGGGCAAGAATTCGATTGCACCTTGGAACTCAATCTCATCGCCCAAGTGGGCTTTATCGGCTTCCCCTCCGCGGGCAAATCCAGTCTATTGAACGCACTTACCAAGGCGGACGCCAAAGTAGCCGCTTACCCCTTCACCACACTGGAACCTAACCTCGGTGATTTCTACGGACTCATCATCGCCGACATCCCGGGACTCATCGAAGGCGCCAGTGAAGGCAAAGGCCTAGGCACAAGATTCCTGCGCCATATCAAACGGACCAACATCCTGATCCATTGTCTGAGCGCCGAATCCGACGACCTCAAGCGCGACTACGACATCATCCGCAAAGAGCTGGTAAAATACGAACCGGAGCTGGCCGAAAAAAAAGAATACATTTTTCTGACCAAGACCGACCTCATCAGTGCGGAAGAGAAGGAAAAGAAAATCAAGGAACTAAAGAAAATCAACCCCGACGTCCTTGCGCTTTCCATCTACGACTTCGACGCGCTGGAGGAAGTAAAGAAATTGCTCACCAAGATCAAAGATGATGCAGGCATAAAAATCTGATACCCCTAACAAAAAAGACAATGAACTTCGGTCCATTGTCTTTTATTTTTTGTTTCCCAAAAAATATAAAAGGGTTGATTATTTTTTAGCTTCCGTGATTTGTTTTCTCACCTTCGCCTCAGAAGCGAGACAGAAAATACGATATCTCTCGGTCTGATGCCGAACCTTTACAATAAACTATCATAAGTGGAGTAGCAGGTTTTAACCTGCGCGGCTATCCTATGCGAATAAAACGTGCGATTGCAGAGAGTTTAGCAACTTAGGACAACCGCGCAGACTAAAGTCTGCTACTCCACGATAAAAAATAAATAAATATCTAATAAATTCCCGAACCACGAAAAAGAGCGCAAGCCATTGCGCTCCACAAATCCTAAAAACTGAATATGCTACTGATGTATATATATCGGCGTGCCGATTTCCGACCAATTAAAAACGTACTCCGCCGGACCTATGCCCAACCGGATACATCCGTGAGAAACCCTGATACCCAAGTGGCTCTCCCCCTCACGATAACCGCTAGGCCAGTAAGGAAGTTCATGGATATAATAGCCGCTGGCAAAATTCATACTGTACGGCATCCATAATTTGTAAGTAAAGGACCAATGATTAGTTTCTTTGCTCCGTACTTTAAATTCCCCCAACGGCGTAGGCATTCCGACTTTTCCGGTCGAGACCTTGAATTGGTTTATCTGTCTCCCGTTTTCAAATACAGTCATAAGCTGTTTGCTGATACCGACATCGATATATTTCCCTTCCAAAATATGCGGCTCGACCGGAATAACCTTGGTAGGCGTAGAAGTCGCCGGCGGAACATATTTATCTTTAGCGAGGGTCAGTTCGGCAAAATACTGTCCGTCTGTATCAGCCTCCATCGCCACAGTTTCCTTCTTTATCTTCTCGGTATAGAAGGCCAGTTTCTTACTGCCGAGAGGAAACCCCGAGACCCCTCGGATATTTTTCAAAGTAATCGTATATTTCTGTCCCAAAACAAAATCACTATTCGGCACTATCGTGAGGTTTTGTTTATCCTCGGTCAACTCATAAGCAAAACCGATAAAAGGCTCTATCCCTATATTATCCAATCCCATCTCCGCGACCGGCCGATTGAAATTGATTTCCAACTGCTCACTCGCCCCCACTTCTTCGACCTTTGCGATATCGGCATCGAGGATAAGATCGCCCGCAAAAGTTTTGAAAGCCAAAAAAATCACCGCCCCCAAACATAACAGCAGAATCACAAAATAGAACAGCTCGCTCGCTCGTTTTCTTTTCCCGGCCTTGATACGCTTCGGCATATATAATAATAAAATAAAGAGGCGCAATCATCATCACCCTAAAATTATTATAACACCATCGCGATGCAGTTACAAGACGAAAAATCGAATATTGCAAATCTCTTCTACATTACAGCTCCATTACACGAAGCATCTTGACACTTATATGTTTTTATGCTACACTAAAATAGCGTATTTACTTAAAACGGCTATAGAAAACAAAAAACAGGGAGATAACCATGGTAAATTTTCCAATTAGTAAGAAGACTGCGACAGCGGTCCTAGAGATTATGGAAGAACTGGAAAAAAAAGAAATCAGCGAAGAGTTTTTCCACTACACTAAATATGTGGAGCAAAATAAACTTCTTGAAAAAATAGGTTTTGATGAATTGCGTCACTACCTAAAAACCTCGACCACCTTTCAAGAAAGAAAGGAAGGCGCCAGGGAATTAAGAAAAATGCTTACAACTGCCATAGAAAAAGGAAGACAGACTATCATCTCCAATAGCGTACTTTCGCCTCAAGGCTTGGACGGGGAAATAAAAGTCCAAGCGTTCAAGGATGCCATCAGATTTTTTGATATGACAAGCCTGGATGAGATAACAAGTTCTGCCTCTAATGAAAATGAAAATCTCACGAAGATTAATAAAATAAGAGAAAAACTCTGTTCCTCAAAGATATTAATCCCAGATATGAGTAATTTCGAGGATAATGAAGCTTATGTAGAATTTATCAAAGAAGCCCTCGCCGTTTGCCAGGAGGTAGTGGAAGGGCTTGAAATCAAGGAAGAAAGAGAAAAACAGGAAAGAATCCGCATCAACGGCATATTGAAAGACTTCATATCAACATTGAAAAAATCCGATGGAAATATCGCCCCTTCTTTTATGGAACAAGATGAGGTCGTCATCCTCAACTTCCTGGAAAAATGCAATTTCAAAGGCATCGGTGTCGATGAACTTTATCTGGTTGAGAAACCCAAGAAGATCATGATTGCCGCAATCCTCGAAATGCGTCTGGACAAAGAGAAGAAAGAAAAAGAGGAAGGGGAAGGATTTCCTGAGAAAACAAGCGCAGAAAATCGGATCGAGCTTGCCATCTTGGATGGCTTCAGCGAAAATCCCGACGCATTAACCAACATCCTCAGTGAGATTACTCCAGATGAGTTATGGGGACTCGCAAGACCGTTCATAAAGAAAACCATGTTGGATGGGGCATTGGAAAATAACCCCTTCAAAGATGAAAAATCCCTCTTCCAGTTACTTGGTTTCCTATATGGGCCGGTGACTTCAGAGATAAGTGAAATCTTGGCCATGGCCACTGAAGGAGGCCTCGGAATACTTAATGGTCCGCGACTTCAGCAGGTCCAGATACAGATGGACGAATATAAAAAAGAAAGATGCGCCAGCTTCTTCGGAAAGCTAATAGAAATAAAAGGTATGACTCCTGATGCCGCCTCACGCATCGTAGCTGCCGAGATAACCAATCCGAGTGGAACGTTATTCTTCCCATGGAATTTACCGACCACCGGCAGCGTAAAAATAAACATATCATCTAAAAGTAGGAGGTAAACACCCTTCCTATTCAAATTCAAAAGCGCTAGCCTTTAAAGGTTAACGCTCTTTTTTTATCCATAGCTAATCACCTATGTCCGGATTGGTTAATACACACAATCTCATTTCATGCCCGAATACTATTTCCTCGCCACCACCCACCCCCACACGTTTTTCGCACCGCACCGTTTCAATTCCTTGGCGCATTCATTGAGCGTTGCCGAAGTGGTGCAGATGTCATCTACCACAATAATATTTATGCCCTTCACTTCATCGGGCTTTCTGCAAAGAAAAGCGCTTTCGATATTCTTATATCTTTCTTCTTTATTAGAAGTCTTGCTCTGCGGCTTGGTATTTTTTGTCCGCGACAGAATATCTTCGCGAACCGGCAAAGCAAATTTTTCTCCGATATTTTTCGCCAGAAGAAAAGATTGATTAAATCCGCGCATAGCGTATCTTTTGGGATGTAAAGGAACCGGAATCAATATCGTCTCCGCTTTCACGTTTTTCTGCTCATCCGAATATATCCCCTCCTCCTCGTCTTTGGCATAATTTACCAAAACGATATCCTGAAACTCACCGAATTCCTGCGTTTCCAATATACTCCTTACCATCAGCTCCGAAAGCGGGTAGGATATCTCCTTGATAAATTTGAATTTGAAATCGTGCACCGCCCGCTCAAAAAATTCATCATAATAAACCGCCGCCCACAGTCCGTCCAAAAAATTATCACCACGGCAAAAACTATGCGTCCTCCCGCCCTCGCTCGCTTCTTTACACTTCGGGCACACCTGCTCGCCACGCGGCATAATCTTCAAAAAACAGTCCGGGCAGATCCACCTTTCCCGCGCCGCCAGTTCCTCCCGATTCTTCCCGCACCCGAGACAGTGAATCGGAAAAATCAGGTCGAGAAAATATTCAAAAGTTTTAGCAAAGATTTTTTGCATAATTTGTATCTTATTAAATCAATTATAACAGAGACAGAAATAAAATGGCAATTCGCAATTGCGAAAAACGAATCAGGTCACCTGAACGCTACGTCCTGCCGTAAAGCCTTCATTTTATCATTCTGGTAAAAATCCCTCCACAAGCTGTCATCCCGGAATTCGCAAAGCAAATATCTGGGATCCCACTACTAAGCCGGTAATATATGCACACAACTAAACAGAGTATTTGTCTTGCATAGTTACGAGATTCCGGATATTTTGCAGTAGCAAAATTCCGGAATGACAGATAAACATCAAAATAAAAAACAACAGGTCTCTACTCTGCTGTTTTTGCTTACATTAAAGAAAACGTTATTTCACCACAATTTTACTCCCTTTCATAGAAATCCCTACCTTGCCTCCCTTGGAGATTTCTCCTCGCACGATCTTTTCGGATATCGGGTCCTCGATTATCTCCTGCAAATTGCGACGGATTAGCCTTGCTCCCTCGTTCGCATCAAAGCTATGTTCGGCAATGGATTCCATCACATCCTTGCCGATAGTCAGTTTGATGTTTTTTCTCAAAAGCAGCCGTTTGCGTAGTTCTTCGACTTTGATTTTCAATATCGCCTCGATATCTTTCTTTCCTAGCGGATTAAAGACTAATACTTTATCGATACGATTCAGAAACTCCGGACGGAATTCGTCTTTAAGTTCGTCCAGCACGCTTTCTTTGGTTTCGATATAATGTTGTCGCGCGTCCTCTTTCTTCCCCTGCTCACTTTTCTCTTCCTCAGAAAAGAAACCGATGCCCGCTTCCTGTGTCAGTTCCTCCGTACCCAAATTGGACGTCATCACGATAACGGTGTTTCGAAAATCCACCTTGCGACCCGCCGCGTCCGTCAGCTCTCCGTCCTCAAAAATCTGCAACATAATATTGAAGACATCGGGGTGCGCCTTTTCGATTTCGTCAAAGAGTACGATAGAGTAAGGATGCAAACGCACCTCCTCGGTGAGCTTTCCTCCCTCCTCGAATCCGACATATCCCGCCGGTGCGCCTACCAGCCGCGACACATTGTGCCGCTCCATAAATTCGCTCATATCTACCTTGATTAGCGCCTTCTTGTCTTTGTAAATCGTCTCCGCCAGCACTTTTACCAACTCAGTTTTCCCCACCCCGGTCGGACCCAGAAACATGAACACTCCGATAGGACGGTTACCCTCCGCAATGCCGGAACGGCTGCGACGGATGGCGCGTGCGATACTCTCGATTGCTTCCTCCTGACCGATGACTTTTTTCTTGAGCTCTTTTTCCAGATCCTGCATCTTCGCCCTTTCCTCTTCCAAAAGTTCGTTGACCGGCACGCCCGTCACCTGTTCGATTACCTCACCGATTTCTCTCTCGGTCACCGGCACTTCGATTTTCGTCCGATTCTCTTTGTCCTGCAAATCGCAAAATTTTTTGATTTCCTTACTCACCTCTGACTCCCGCGCTTTCGCTTCCAATGCGCCCTCATAATCTTCATCCTCAACTTTTATTTCCTTTTCCTCCGTCAATTCCTGTTCGCGGTGACGCAGAGCTTTGATCTCTTTGAAATAATTTTTATTACCGTGGCGGCTACGCACCATCGCCGCCGCTTCATCCAGCACGTCCAAAGCCTTATCCGGCAAAAATCGGTCGTTGATAAATCTCTGGCTCAAATCAACTGCCGCCTCGATCGCTTCCTTGGTGATGGTCAGATTGTGATGCTTTTCATAATAGCTTTTCAGCCCCGTCAATATCCGCTTGGCCTCTTCCGTCGTCGGCTCTTCCGTCAATACCATCTGGAAGCGGCGTTCCAGCGCCGCGTCCTTCTTAAAATGTTTACGGTACTCATCCAGTGTGGTCGCACCGATACAAACTATATCTCCGCGCGACAATGGCGGTTTAAGAATATTCGCCGCATCCAGGCTTCCTCCCCCGCCGGTATTACCCGCCCCGATGATAGTATGGATTTCGTCGATAAAAAGAATCACACTCTTGTCCGCCTGCGCTTCGGCAATTACGTCTTTCAAGCGCGACTCGAATTCCCCACGAAAAACCGTTCCCGCAATCAACAGTCCCAAATCCAGAGAAAATATTTTCTTGCCCGAGAGATTGCTAGGCACATCCCCATCATTTATCCTGCGTGCCAGTCCTTGCACGATGGCCGTCTTCCCGACTCCCGGCTCGCCCACCAGAATCGGATTGCTCTTGCTTTTACGGGAAAGAATATTTACCACCTTGGCGATTTCTTTCTCTCGACCGATTACCGGATCCGCTTTCCGCTCTTCCATCTCGTCGTTCATATTGACACAAAAAGCATCCAGCGCCGACTGTTTCGGTCCCACGGGAATACCCATCATTCCCGATTGCGGCATCTCTCCCATTCCCGCCGAGAAATTTATTCCGGAGATGCCCAAATCCGAGCCATCCACGCCCCCCTTAGGATTCTCGGAAAGTTCCTTGATGCCCGAGAAACGTAGTGAACTTTCCAAAATCGCTTCCAAACCTTCTTGCAATTTCGCGCTGTCAATCTTCATCGCCGCAAAAAGCTCCTTTGCCTGAGAATTATCGCTTTCCAAAATAGCGCAGAGAAGATGCTCCGTACCGATATACGAATGGTTGTAACGGCTCGCACACAAAGTCATATCCTGAAAAACGTCCTTGAGGTTGTCGGAAAGTTTTACCTTGCCTTTGGTAGATTTGGGTAGCTTCTCGATCCGCCCCTGCAATTTCTTTATATCAAAACCTTCACCCCCGAGCATATTAGACCCGAGACTTCCCTCTTGCGAGATTATACTAAAGACGAGATGTTCAATAGTTATCTCGCTTTGCGACAGATCACGCGCCATCTCTTCCGATGTCCGCAATACATTTTTGAGGTGAGCTGTAAATTTACTTTCAATTTTTTTAGGGAATAGACTCATAATATTGGAATTACTTTATTTTTAAGTACGCTTTAAGTATAGGGGCTTTTCACCCTTTGGACAAGCGCTACACCGAAAGGATATTTTAGCAGAAAATAGGAAATAGTAAAGAGCCGGGAAGCAATATATCGCAGTTTGTGCCGGATTTTCGATACTGTTGCCTAAACATTTGACATTTTTTGTATTTTGTCTTAGTATCTAGTATCGTTCATTGAAAAACATTTATTTAAAGGTTCTTACATATAAAGCCTTGTATATAAAAACCTTTAGATAAATAAAGGAGGATAAAAAATGAAAGTATCGGTAAGAAAGGTTCTAAGATCAGGAGTTAACGATAGCAATACAGGTGGCGCAACCAGTCCTCAAGAAGCAATGCAATTTGAAAGGACCAAAGCGATAACAGACAGAGCGAAACAAAGACAACTAGCACGAAAGGAGCACGAAAAACCGAAAGAAGAAAAAAAAATAGAATCAATCGTAGAGGAAAAAGTAGAAGGCATGCGATACAAAAATATCAGGATACTGCTATTACCGGATCATTCGAAAGAAGCAGTTCTCAAAATGCTGCGAAGAGAAGAGATTGCCTTTACTATAATAGGCACTGATTATTATGTATGGATAAAAAACCTTGGAGAAAGAGCGGATGTCGCAGAAGTAATGAATAGAATGGGAGACCAACGCATACATGAACATGACGAGGGGTTCCTTATCAAAAAAACCACACACTTACCTGCAAATCATAAGGCTGCTGAGCGACGCCTAAAGGAGCTTTGGAAAAAAATCGAGAAAGAATTGCAAAAAGAGATGTGATAACATGCAGCAAGAAGATACAGATCCGAAAGAGACAGAAACGATCAATAGAAAAAATTCAAGGAAGACGGCCTATCAAAAGCAGAAAGAGATAAAAGGAAGATAAAAGTACCGAATGCAAAAAAGGACCTTCCCGTTTATTAGAGACATGACCTTGATATACCGGGAGAAAACATAGCCGCAGAAATCACCTTAGACAAAGAAACACATATAGTGGTTCCGGCTGGAAACTTCAAAAAGATGGCCTTAACAGAACCTACAGCACGTGCCATATGACCGGAGCTAGCTATGATACCTGCATTGGTAGGAATATGCTAACCGTTCACACTGTCAATATAGTGTTGAACAATGTACTTCCCGAGTCCATCAAGATCTGGAAAGAGAGAGAGTTTGAAAATTTAGAGCCTGTCAAAAAGAGAATTCTAATCGACAGACAATTTCGGATCGAACAGACGGAAACAAATACTCGCATTGTGTGCAAAAAAAATATAACAAAAAAATCATTGCGGCTCTTTTTGAGAAAACAGGAGAAAGATGGTTTGAGTATCGGTCCTCCGGACTGATAATACATTGCGTACGAAAAACGGAAGAGATCGAAAATTATATGAAAATAATACAAGAGATAACGATATTAAAAGAACGAGAAGGTTAACCCAAAATACACCCCGAAGCTCAAACGAGCCTAGGGTTTGTTTTTTTATTATGCCGATTGCAGCCCGACGAGACACAGGCTAAGATCTGCCAGAACCAACCGTCATGTTTTTGCGAGCTTCACGAGTATTGACAATAAATCATATCCGTGCTATAAATTTTAGTTGTTCTTTCAAAATTAATTATTCTAGGAATATCTGATCAGAAAAGAGTTTTATGGGCATATATTCCTAGAAAAGGAAGAAGAAATCAAAAAGAGGTGGATCATGGTTTTTATACCAAGAAGAGAAAAGATTTATCGAGAAACACTCCCATGCGAAGGTATGGGCAAAGAAATTTTTGGGCTATTAAAACAAATCAATGACACATTCGAAGAGGAAGGATTGCCTTTCAACATAATGGTGAAAGGTGGCACATCTCGAGGATTTGTCGGCGAAAGGGCTAGACTACCGGCAAAAAAGTGTGCCATCGCAACAGACCTAGACCTTGTTCTTATCCATATGCTTACGTTAGAAAAAGAACTCAAAGGAAAAAATATCTTTCGAGCCGCAGAAATTATGCAAAAGGCATTAAACGGCACTCTTTCGAATGAAGATATTGAAACAATTCGATACAAACCTGGAGAAGTCAGTGGTATTCCGAATACAGTCAGGGGAGTCCTGCTCTCCAGGGACATGACCGTGAATGAAACGGTCATCACATTTAAAAACGGAAGGCTCGTACTTTATTACACAGACGAATGTCTGCGAGACATAAGATGCGGGAATGGACTGCTCTCAACTAACAACTCCACGGTAGTAAGACCGCATGTCGGAAGATTAACCATTCTTCCGTACGGAGCTGCT
>Ga0265294_10005868_pt1 | contig 14894 bp, 14 predicted proteins | sample MunlanPumphouse3_FD_192504 | JGI IMG/M metagenome (GOLD analysis project Ga0265294, IMG submission 192504) | Groundwater microbial communities from a municipal landfill in Southern Ontario, Canada - Pumphouse #3 | ecosystem: Environmental > Aquatic > Deep subsurface > Groundwater | place... | reverse complement strand
TCTGACCTTTGCCTTGGAAAATAACCGCAGGCAGTTGTTCGGAAATGGCCATGGCCTCTTCCCAAGACCAATCCTGGGTTGGGAAGTCTTCCAAAAGCCGACCGCTAACCGTTTCACCCCAGAAAAGGGATAAATGGTTACCCCAGATTTGAAAACGACTACCTTTGGCCTGACGGATGCCGGTCAAGAATTGACTAACCCCACGATACCACTGGTAGTCAATGGTCCGAGAGTCTTCTTCTTGCCCGTCCCGATCCAGGTCCAATAACCCAAATCCAGATATTTTATTCCAAAGATTGTCCAGGAATATTCCATCCCAGACCCGATCATTTAGGACATTCTCTAGGAGAATATCCTGCATATATCGGGTATAGGTATAGCCCTGGACAACTGGACATAGGTCGCTCAAGTTGAGCGACTGCATCCCCTCCCAAAAGCTAACCGGCTGACCATCAGGTCTGACCAATAACCAATCCGAGAATTGGCTAGTGATGGTCTGAGTCATTCTGGTGCCAAATGGTCTCGGCGTGGGAACTGGATTCTGCCAAACTTCAAAGAAGTTTACATATGCCAAAACCTTACACCTCGGGTTTATCTGTTTGATTTCCCGGAGGTTATCCGGATTATTAAACAAATTTTCTAGGTCAACGATTGCTATATCGTGCCTAGCTATTATTGTGGCCTCAATATCACTAATTGTCGGCTGGGTCCAATAAATGGCCGAGCCGATGGCTGACAAGCTGCCCACCAAAATGATGGCAGCAATAGTCAAGAATAATATTTTTCTCATTCTTTCCTCCAAATGAAGAGAGGGAGAATGGTTTCCAGGCCATCCTCCCTCAGTTGAAGTTTTATGTTAGGTTAGAAACGGTAGACGAAATATTCGCCGCTTCTGGTCATTAGACGACTCGACCAACCACTCTTGTTGGAGCGGAGGGCAGGACGGAAATCCGGCGGCATCGGCACGCCCATAATTTGGGAATACCAACTTCCTAAGGAAGCAACGCTCATCTTGAGCATGCTTCCATCGAAGGATATACCATCAACTGAACCCCCTGGTGCCAACCTCATGTTGGCTGAACGTCCAGTGAAATTGGGAACCACATTAGAAATGCTGTATCCAAGATCATTCACTAGCTGCCAAAAAAGAAATTTTTTGGTGCTATCAGTGGATTTGGACGGCTCCAGGTCGATGCAGAACAGTAAGTCCTGCGGTCCGGGCTGGTCTCCGGCAGTGATAGTGCCGTTTTCCGGCTCGGTCCTGTATTGGACTGGCGCGGGAGCGATGGTTTGAGATTGTTGAGGTACCGGATCAGCGGTTTGGCTAGCAGGGATCTCTCGAATTGTTTCCCTGTAAATCGTCGTAGTCCCGCCGCCAGTGGACTTTTTGAGGGGCTCTTTGACAACACAATGTTGTTGAACCATTGCACTCAAACTGTCCACCTTCACCTCCACTATTCCCAGTCTGGTCATTACAGCCGTGAACATCTCAGCGACTGTAAGCTTTTTTGAGATTTCAACCTGATAACAACCCCGGAATAAAACTATCAGAATGATCAGAATAACCACTCCCCAGATAATTTTCTTAGTCATGATATCTCCTCAGAAGCTCAACTGAGCTTCTATTTTTTGATTTTGTTTATTTCCTATTTCCAGCTCATATAGGACTTTCGCCCAGCCGAGTTGGAGGTTAATGCCATAGAATCCCCGGTCTTTAGTAGGATCGGCTTCGCCAGCAAGATGGCGGTAGCCTAGGTTCACATTCAACGAACCGTCACTCCATCTGTAGATAGACTGCTCCAAAGAGCTTTCCCACTTGATGGGAGAATATGCTGCGACTGCCACATACTGGCCGTTATTGCCGCCGACTGCATCGGCTTTAATGAGTCCAGTATACTCAGCGGACACGCTGGTTTTGTTGAACCACGACTCAGTGCCCTGGTGGACACCAATCCATAAGTTCGCTGACCAAGTCTCGTCCTGCTGGGTCTTACTCCAGGCTCCATTGCGCGATTCCGCGTGGCGGAATCCGTAATAAACCTTAGTAGACCAAGAGTTGAACCAATAACCTGGAGTGTAGAAATCCAGGACTGGTCCGACTTTGAAACCTAAACTGGTCTGCGACCAGTCGCCTTTGGTCAGCTGGCAGAAATCGTCGCCGATTTCTCCCCAAGCACCAAGGGAAACTTTTGAAGATAACGCTATTGGCTGCCACTTGCCATTTGCATAGCGGTAGTAGCCATCAGTACTATCATTCCAGAATCGCCCAGCCCCGCCGCCGCCGGACGGTTTCTTAGTCCAACAGAAAGCTTGGCGGCTCATGCTGTATTGGGTTATAGCTGTCGGAGCAGCCAAGGAATTTGGCAGCAATAAATCGCCACCACCATTATTGGTTGTCTGATTCGCTTGCAGGGGCAGCTGCAAAACTTGCCCCACCCAAATGATATAGGGTTGGTCGATACTGTTAGCGATAGCTAATTGCTCAACTGCCACCCCCTGAGACGCGGCGATCCCTTCCAGGGTATCGCCCTGTTTTACGGTGTAAGTCGCCCCGAAGAGGGCAACCCCGAAGATGATGGCCACTAGGGCCAAAACGATCTTCTTCATTTGAATCTCCTTCGCCCTCTTGAAGGGCATTTTATTTTTTATTTTTTTGGTAAGGTTCCCTGCTTCCAGAAATAAATCTAGTTGCAGCTCTACAGCTGGCCAGCAACTGGCCGGCTGAAAAACTTAACTAGCGAAAATATTATCAATATTGCCCCCACGAATCAATTGCTCAGTAATATCCTGACCATCATCAATATCTACTGTTTCCATAGCTAGTGGCTGGCTAGCTATCTGGCCAGTTTCAACTATTTGACTAATCGCTTGCGGCTTAAAATTGGTCGGACTCGGCTCGGTTGTCGCTTCAACTGGCTGTTCAACTATATCATTAATAACTTCCGAGTTGGGCCAATCCATGGCTACTTCCGGCCATTCTTCATTATCACCATTAACACTAACTACATAGATTTGCGCCAAGCCGATTAATACTCCCAAAACAATAGCTAAACCAAAGTTAAGCGGCAAATTAGGCTTGGCTGGCCAATTGGAAACCAATGGTTCATCAATCACCTTCAAGGTTACCTTATCACCTAGACCGTGATAATAATTATTTTTGGTAATCAAATTATAATTAATCGCCCGCACCAATTTTTCAGCTTGCTGCTTGTCGGTATGATAAACCTTAACACTGATGGCACCGGAATCATTAATCGGTTTAACTTTAATAGTATTACGCCAGCTAGTCATTCGCTTCTTGGCTGTATCGCCAAAATAAGCGGTATCAATCTGATAATCCGGCTTAACAGTCGCTTCAAAAAACGAGCTGGAATAAGTAATTTGGGCTAAAAGAGAACTCAAATACTCATTGGTCCGAGAAATCTGATAAGGATCACTAGTTTGCTGATAATCAGGCACGACTAATACTTGGCTTTCAGCTGAATATTTCAAGGGTTGCAAAAAACTGACTAGCATGGCCGCGGCCAATAGGCCGACTAACCACCACCAGACAATTGATTGCCGCTCTTTAATTGTTTGCCACCAGGAATAAGGCATTGGAAATCAATAAAAAATTAGTTGATTAACTAATTTAACATAGTTATCATTTTTTGTCAATAGCAAAACGCCACCCCAAGGAGTGGCGTCTTTAAAAACTTAAAAACAATCTAGAACTAATTCTTCTTTAAAAAACCAAAGATACTATCAGCGGCAATCGCCCCCTCAGAACAGGCGGTAATAATCTGCCGCAAACCATTGGAAGCGGTCGTAGCATCGCCAGCCGCCCAGACTCCAGCCACAGTCGTAGCCTGTCCGGCATCAACCACGGCATAACCACGCTCATTAATCTGGCCGCCAAGCTGCTGCAATAAGCCAGTGGCTGGATCACTGCCAATCTCTACAAAAAGACCATCTAATGCTAGCTGACTAACTTGACCATCCTGACCGACTAATTCTACACCGGCCAAACGATCTTCGCCTACCAGATTGCTAATCTTGGCCTTGGGCTGATGTTTAATATTATCTCGCTTAGCAATCTCTTCTAACCAACTTGGCTCAGCCGCTTCAGGACGATCACCTAAATAAAACCAATAAACCTGCCGGGCAATATCAGCTAAATAAAGCGCTGCTGTAGCAGCACTATTGCCACCACCTAGCACGCCAACAATTTTATCCTTAAAAAATGGACCGTCACAAGTAGCACAATAGGCTAGGCCCTTACCCAAGTATTGCTGTTCATTATCTAATCCCAGGTGGCGACGCTTGGTACCAGTGGCCAACAAGACGGACTTAGTCAACAAAACCTGGCCGTTAGCCAACTCAACCGAAAAGTTAGGGTATTGTCCACCAATTTCTACAGCCTCGCTAGCAATAAATTCGGCGCCCAATTGACGAGCATTGCCCTCAATCTTTTGCGCCAAATCCCAACCATTAATATTTGGTTCACTAGGAAAATTACAAATCTTATGAGCTTCTGTCATGGTACCGCCGGGTAGACTGCCAATCACCGCATGTTTAATTTTGTAACGGCTAGCATAAATAGAAGCGGTTAAACCTGCTGGACCAGCTCCAATAATTAATAGCTCGTAATTCTGACCTTCCATATTAGGCTATTTTGGCCAAAATATCCTGGCGTAAACTCTCCTGCTGACGCATGCCAACAAAATCAGCAATTTCTTGACCAGCCTTAAATAACTTCAAATTGGGTATTCCTTGAATACCATATTGAGCAGCTAGCGGCTGATTGATTGGATCATCAACATTAACTTTAGTAATTTTGACTTTCCCGTCCAATTCTACCGCCAAGCTGTCTAAAACTGGCGACATCATCCGACATGGACCACACCAAGGCGCCCAAAAATCTACCAAAACTGGCAACTCACTGTTTAAAACCTCTGTAGCAAAATTGCCCGGGTTTAATTCTAAAACCTGTGACATAAACTATATTTAACTTTATTAGTAAAACTAAGAACCAATAATTATTTACGCAGAGCTTGACTAAAGATTTTTTTAACCTCAGGCTTGCTTTTAGCCGTCTTTAAACAACGGTCTAATTGCTCTTCTAAAATCTTTTCTAAAACAGCGTCAAGACCAGCTTTAGTTGCCTTAACCTGAGTAATTAAGGCTGAACATTCATAGCGACCGCTGGTTAAAGTCTTCTTTAAACCATTCAACTGACCAATAATGATATTTAAACGCTGTTCTGGTGTTCTAGCACCGGCAAAAAAATTGGTAGCCATAATAAATAATTAATTGATTAAATCTATTTATTATTTTACACTATACCCCTCAGGGGTGTCAAGAGAGCTGAAATACCATTGCCAAAAATCCTTAGCGATCGGCACAGCCGCATCAGTACTTTCTCCCCCTTCTTCTACTAAAACAGTCAGAACCATTTTAGGCTGATCAAAGGGAGCAAAACCAGTAAACCAAGAATGAGTTGCTTTGCGGCTGTCAAATTGAGCCGTGCCAGTCTTACCGGCAGCTTCCACTGGCAAACTCTGCAAACTGCGAGCACTACCAGCCACAACAGTTTGACGCATGGCCTGACGAACAATTTGTAAATTATCGGCATCAACCATATCACGGGCAATAACTTTCGGCTCAATGGTTTGATAAACTGATTCATCGCTATTTAAAATCTCTTTAACCAATCTGGGTTGATAAATCTGTCCACCATTAGCAAAGGCTGTGGTATAATTGGCCACTTGTAGCGGGGTTACCAATAAATAGCCCTGCCCAATAGATAGATGATAGGTATCACCAATATACCAGGGTTCGCCAGTCCGCTCTTGTTTCCAGGCAGCTGTTGGGATAAAACCACTGACTTCACCGGCCAAATCAATTCCGCTAGTTTTACCCAAACTGAATAATTTCAAATACTTACCAATCTTGTCTAGTCCTAATCCACTAAACTGCTCATAGCCACCACCAATATAATAAAAAAAGGTATTAACCGATTCAGCAATGGCTTTAGTCACATTAGTCCAACCATGACCACCAGCCTTCCAGTCAGGGAAAAACCATTGGCTAATACGCAGACCACCCGTGCTCATAAAACCAGTAGTGGCATTAATCACTTTTTCCTGCAAAGCGGCGACGGCCATAACCACTTTAACTGTTGAGCCTGAAGGATATTCACCGCTGATAGCTCTATTAAACATCGGTTTAGCTGGATCATTAATTAGCTTTTGGTAAGTTGCTTGATCAATGCCGTTAGCAAAATCGTTATTATCAAAACTTGGCTGATTAACCATGGCTAATATCGCTCCGTTATTTGGATCAATGGCGATAGCTACGGCCTTACGACTATTAACTCGTTCTAAATGCTGATGAACCACCTCCTCTAATTTAGCCTGCAAACGACCATCAATATTCAAAACCAAGTGACGACCATCTAATGGATTTTGTTGAGCAATTTTTTTCTTTTCATTGCCAACCGCATCAACTTCAATTTGTTTGCTGCCACTCAGGCCACGTAAATCTTTTTCATAATAAGCCTCTAGCCCGACTTTACCAATATAATCAATCGGTAAATAATTATCCGCTTTACGCTTAACTAGTTCTTGTTCATTAATTTTACCAATATACCCAAGAACTAGACTTAGGCTATCCAATGTGACTGCTGAGCTAGAGGTCCCCAAAAAAGAACTAATTGGCAAATAATTCCGTTTATTACGATTAGTCAAAACCACGCCAGCTAACTGATGAGACTGGATAGTCAATTGAACTGCCTGTTCATAGCTAAGTTTATCGCTAATAAAAATAGGTTGATAAAACTCTAATGATCGCGGTGTAATTGTCAGCAACTCCTCTTCCAATTTTAAAATAGTCTCTTCACCCAAAACTTCAGCCAGCCGGGCCAGAACCGCTTGTTGATCAACTGGTTGACTAGGTAAATTACTGGGCGTAACATAAACCAAAAAATTAGCTACATTTTGAACTAATGGTCGGTGCTGACTATCGTAAATGACTCCCCGCTTAGCTTCTAGACGCTCCAAACGCAAACGATTGCCCTCGGCTAAACCATAATAATAATCGCCCTTATAAAGTTGTAGCCAGATTAAACGAGTCAATAATATTAAGAAGGCCATCAAGCAGATCCGAGAAAAAATATAACTACGGTTGATAGAAAAATTATGACTAATGGTCTCATTATTATCCGCCTGATTTAAAAAGACCTCCTCGGTCCAATGATGATTAGCTGAAGATAAGCGTAAAGATTTTTTATGGTGACTGACCAGTCCCAAATCTTCAGAAAACGGATTATTTGATTTATCTTTAACCATAAATTAACGATTTTTCCATAAAAACAAAGGATTTAAGCGCCTATCTAACCAATAGATAACATAATATAAAATTAACATTAATAACCAATTAATTAATATCTGACCACCCAATTCGAGCCACCAATTAGACCCTGGCCAGTTTCGACTAATAATTATTAAACCAAACCACTGGAAAATCGTTGTTATAACAATTAATCCAGAAAAAGCGTAAAATGACTTATTGGTAAAAAAATTAATCAACAATAAATTAGCCAACCCCATGGTCAGCAACCATAAAACGGTCTGGCTACCAAAAGGATAAACAGCTAAACAATCTAAAAATATACCTACTCCCAGTATCCAAAAGTTAACCCGAGGCCAGCCTCTCAAAACTAGCCAGACAATTAAGACAACCAACAAAAAATTAGGTTTTAACCAACTGATAGCTAATTGATCAACCCAGGCTAATTGAATAATAACCGTTAAAAATAACCAAACAATATTGAATAGCCCCAGCCACCACATAAAGCTAGGGAATTATCACACTAACAAAGCTCAATTGGTTTGGATCGGCTAGCGGTTCCAGAACAGCATCTTGCCACAAAGCATTATTTTCTTTATTAACCTGGCTAATTCTACCAATCAATAAATTCTGGGGCACAGCTGGCTCTAATCCCGAAGTAACAATTTCTTGTCCAATCTGTAATAATTCGCTTTGAGCAACCATTTCTAATTTAATAGTCAAACCCATATCACCACGAACTACGCCAATAGTTTGGCTACTACTAGCTGTAGCCGCCGCTAAACGACAATTTTTATTAGTAACTAGCAGAACTTCGGCTGAGTCGTCTTTGACTTGTCCTATTTTACCGATAATTGCCCCCCGCTGATCAATAACAGCTAGGTCTGTAGCTAGCCCCTGCCTAGCACCCTGATCAATAATCAAGGTCTGACTCGGTGCTAATAAGCCACCAGATTGTCCACGATAAACAATATTAGCGGTAACTAATCTAAATTTTCTGGCCTTCTGGAAAGCTAACAATTGGCGCAATTCATTGTTTTCTTCAGTCAAACTAGCCAAACTAATTGTTTGAGCTGTCAACTGACTATTCTGATTCTTAACCGCTATTAATTGTTGGCGACAAACCTCTTGCTCTCGCCAAGCAGCCAACCAATTGGCAATTGATTGATTCTTGGTAGACAAGGACCTCAAAATTGGTCTAGCCATCTGACCAACTATATTCTCTGGACCGCTTAGTATCCCTAAGAAATGACCTAAAATTAAAAAAATCAATACTAACCAAAGCCAGGCTGATGATTTTTTACCGGGCAGACGAAGCATAAATAAAATCTATAAGTCAGTTAAACTGGGCGAAACAACTTTGTCCAACAAACCTGGATCAGTCAAGAGATGGGCTGCTCCGCGAACCACGCTACTAATTGGTTCATCAACAATATGAACGCCAATTTTAGTAGCTCGAGCAATGGCTTGATCAAAACCAGCTAATAAAGAGCTACCACCAGTCAACATAATTCCTCGCTCATAAATATCGGCTACCAGTTCCGGCGGAGTAACTTCCAGGGTTGCCTTGATATTATCAATAATTTGACTAATTGGCCTAGCAATGGCCTCACGAATATGCTCATCACTAATAATTATCTCTTTGGGCAAACCATTAATCAAATCTCGACCGCGAATAGCCATAGTTAACGGTTCAGGTCGTGGTGTTGCCGAACCAATTTTGATTTTTATTTCTTCAGCCAATTGTTCGCCGATTAACAAGCTAAATTCCTCGCGAATATATTGAATAATCTCATTATTAAAAGCGCTACCGGCTAATCTTAATGTTTTCCAGGCTACACAGCCGCCCAAGGCTAAAACGGCAATTTCTGTAGTACCACCCCCAATATCAACCAACATGGTTGCTGTAGCTTCCATAACTGGCAATCCAGCACCAATTGCTGACAACATTGGCTCTTCTACTAAAAAAACTTGGCGAGCTCCGGCTGATTTAGCTGCGTCTTCCACCGCCTTTTTCTCTACCTCAGTAATGTCTAAAGGGATGCCAATAACCACGGCTGGTTTGGGGGCTAAGAAAAAATTACTATCTTGAGTTTGATCGATAAAATATTTTAATAGCTTCTCAGTTACTTCAAAATCAGAAACTACACTATCAACTAACGGTTTGACAATTTCAATATAGGCTGGATTCTTGCCAATCATGGCCTTGGCAGCACTACCGACAGCTAAAATTTGGTCAGTTTTTTTATTAACCGCCACAATAGTTGGCTCGCTTAGAAACAAGCCACTTTGTGGCTCACTGAGCATGGTTTTACAAGTACCCAAATCAATGGCTAGATTATGGGTAAATTTTTGTCGGAAACGCTCAAACATGAAATAAATTAATTATTACCAAAATAAGCAACTACCTGGTCCAGGGCCACCAACCGACCCGCCGTATCTTGACGGCGCTTAATTTCAAAGCTCTTTTGATCTAAAGTTTTATCGCTAATAATTAAGCGATAAGGACAACCAATTAAATCAGCGTCAGCAAACTTGGTGCCGGCTGGCAAATGTCGTCGATCATCCCAAAGCACCTCCATACCTAATTTGACCAATAAATCATAGAGCTTTTTGGCCTGCTGATGGCCACTTTCATTGGTGGTCAAATCAATTAAGTGAGCTTTAAACGGCGCAACCTCTTTGGGCCAAATTAACCCCTGATTATCATGATTGACCTCAACAATAGCTCCCATTAATCTGGTAATTCCTAAACCATAGCAACCCATCAAAACCGGCTGCTTAGCACCATCAGAACCAGTCACCATAAAGTCAAAAGCCTTACTAAAGCGAACCCCCAACTTAAAAATATTGCCGACTTCAATAGCTTTGCGCTCTAATAAATCTTTACGACCACAATTAGGACAAACTGGTTGTTCGCTAATAATTTCTTTATTAACAGCCAGATTGCAATCCTCACAAATATGAATAGTATCCTCACCGGCCTCAGTCACCGTTTGAAATTCATGAGAATACTGACAAAAAGCTCCGCCTGAGGCAAAGGTTAAATAAGTTTGGTCCAGCAAACCACAACGCTTAAAAATCTGAAAATAAGCTTTTTGGGCTTGCAAATAGTAGGCATTAAGATCTTCCTGCTCTAGATGAAAAGAATATAAATCCTTCATCAAGAATTCCCGACCACGCAACAAGCCAGATTTGGCTCGTAATTCATTACGAAACTTGGTCTGTATCTGATAAACCCCTAAAGGCAAATCACGATAAGACTGAACAAATTTCTTAACTAGTGGCGTCACCAATTCTTCGTGAGTCGGCGCCAAGACATAGGGCTTCTTATCGGCACCGGTTGTTTTAAATAAAACATCAAAACTAGCCAAGCGGCCGGTTTGTTTCCAAGGTTCTTCCGTAGTCAAACTCGGCATCAAAACTTCTTGAGCTCCCAGAGAAGCCATTTCTTGACGAACAATCGCCTGAATCTTTTGCACCACCCTTAAACCCAACGGTAGATAGGTATAGACACCAGCTGAGGTCTTGTCCACAAAACCGGCGCGCATCAAAGTCTGAGCGTTAAAACTTGGCTCGTCTTTAGGTAACTCCTTGAGACTGTGGGTAAAAAGTTGGCTTTGGCGCATAAGATGTAAAAAATAATTAATAACTACACGGCCATCTCGGCCCCGGCGCTAGACTACTTAGACCGACGATTACTCCAACTATTCCAAACTACCAATAATGGCGAGGCCACAAAAACTGAGCTATAGGCACCAAAGAAAACACCGATTGATAAAGCTACGGCAAAATTACGAATTGAGGCACCACCAAAAATAACAATAGCCACCAAAGTCAACATGGTGGTCAAGGAAGTATAGATTGAACGAGTTAATGTTTGATTCAAACTTAAATTAACTGTATCAGCAAAGCTTTGTCGAGTACGAAATAAGTTCTCTCTAGTACGATCAAAAACCACAATCGTATCATTAACACTATAACCAAGAATAGTTAACAGAGCCGCTACTGAAGATATATCAATTTGATAGCCGTAATATCGGCCCAATAAAGCAAAAAAGCCCAGTAAGATTATGACATCGTGAAATAAGGCAATAACTGCGCAAACTCCATATTTCCAAGAACTAACCGGCTGAGAAACTTTACGGAAAGCCCAGGCAACATAGGCAATAATCGCCAATATTACTAAGATAATGGCTGTCATAGCTCGACTACGCAAATCACGGCCGACTGATGGTCCAACTGAGTCATAACGTAATTCTTCAAAAACCACCTGTCCTTCAACATTGGGTGATAACTCACTTAACTTACTCAATATTTCTTGATGCTTAGCTTCATCTACCTCTTGAAAACGCAATTTAACTTGATTGTCTCCAACCGGCTGAATAATTAAATTATTCAAACCCAAAGGGCTTAAGCTTTCTTTAACCTTCTCGGTCACTGGCCGATTTTGATCATAACGCACCTCCAGGACACTACCACCGGTAAAATCAATACCGAAACGCAATCCCCAAACCGCAATAGCCGTAATCGCTAAAGCAACTATGATAGCTGAAAAACTCAACCAATATTTTCTTTTTGCAATAATCTGATACATATAGATGGATAATAGCAATTAATTATTTATCTTCACTGGGGCGTTGACTCTGGCTTACTCCAAATAACCAAGTTTTTTCGGCTAAGCTGGGTGTAATCATCAAGCGCAATAAGTTGCGAGTGATAACAATAGCACTAAACATGGAGACCAAAACACCCAGGGCCAAGGTGATAGCAAAACCCTTGATTGAACCAGTTAAAAATTGAGTCAAAATAAAACAGGTAATCAAAGTAGTATAATTACTATCGCGAATTGATGGCCAGGCCCGAGTAAAGCCTTCATTAATAGAGCTGCTCAACGGTTTGCCGGAACGCAATTCTTCTTTAATACGCTCAAAAATCAGAACATTGGCGTCAACAGCCATACCAATAGACAAGATAAAACCAGCAATGCCTGACAGAGTCAGAGTAACTGGCCAGACTTTAAAGATGGCTAGTAACAATAAACCGTAAAGCGCTAAAGCTGCCACCGATAACAAGCCTGGTAAGCGATAAAAAATAATCATGAATAAAGCCACCAAAGCTAAGCCGATTAAACCAGCCTTCATACTATTATCTACTGATGATTGACCCAAGCTAGCACCAATGGTCTGTTGATTAACCAAATTGACCGGCACTGGTAAAGCACCAGCATTTAAACGCTGCGCTAAAGTTTTGGCCTCAACTTGAGTAAAACGACCAGAAATTACGGCCTGTCCACCAGTAATCTTCTGGCTAACATTGGGCTGACTAATAATATAGCCGTCCAAGAAAATAGCCACTGGCTTATCAATGTTACGACCAGTAATATCTTCAAAAATTTTGCCACCCTCGCTGTCAAAATCTAGAGCTACTTCTGGTGAACCATCCTGAGGATTGAATTGAACTGTGGCCCGCTTCAAATATTTACCAGTTAATTCGGTTGTCTTCCATTCATCAATATTACCCAAAATATCAGCAGCCGAATGAATCTTAATTAAGATGTGACTCAATTTATAGTCAACTACTGATCGTTCATCTTGCTTATAAATCAAATGATAACCAAATTGACTCTCAACTACTTCGGAGATATCGCCCTTCTTTATAGCAAAAGCCGCTTCCTCAAATTTTGGATCCATAGTATCGCGACCAAACCAACCTAATTCACCGCCACTATCACGAGCTCCTGGCTCGGTTGAATTCTGCTTGACTAGATCACTAAAATTCTGAGCATTGGACTGCTCTTTAAGTTTAGTAATTTTATCTAAGGCCTGCTGTTTATCCAGACCACTTTCGCAACTAGTTGAACCGCTATAGCAAACCAATAAATGAGCTGCTTTAACCTCTACCACCGGCTGACCATCCTGAGTTTTTGGTCGCTTATCTTCTAACTTAACAATTTCATAACCCCAAGAGGTTTTTTGTAAATTAGTATTGGTTTGACCTTTATTTAACTTTTCGGCAATGGCAATAAGCTCAGGATTCTCTTTGCTAGTTAACCAACCCAAAGATCCGCCAGTCTCCTTAGTATTATCATCTTCACTCAAAGACTTGGCCAATTCAGCAAAATTGCCACCAGACAAAACCTTACCTAAGACATCACCAGCCTTGGTTTCAGCCTTCTTATTATAGGCTTCGAGGTCTTTCTTCTCCTGATCAGTTAATTCCTTGCGCTGGTCATTAACCTCCTTGAACTGCAATAACGGTGTCTCACCAATCATTTTAATAGCCTGATTAACATCCTTGACACCGGCTAACTCTACCGAAATCTGGTAGCTACCTTGAGCTGTCTTATTAATCTGGACGTTAGGCTCGCTAACGCCAAACATATTAACCCGACGCTCAATAACATCACGAGCACCCTGAACGGCGTCCAGACGGTCTTTAACAGGAACAACCGACAAATCAACATCATAAGTCAAGCTAGTACCACCAGACAAATCTAGACCTAGTCTAAAGGGTACTTCTTTAACTTTTGGCAAAGGCCAATTATGCTTGGTAAGAAAATTATTATACTGCGGTCCCAGGTTAACCAGTAAGCTAGCTACCACCAAAACCACTAATAGACCGAAAAACTGCCAAGCGCGGCTTTTCTGTCTGGCTGAAGTTCTCTTTTCTGCGTGAGCCATAAACAAGTTTTAAAATTAAAAACACCAAAAAGTAAATTAACCAAGGTTAATTTACTTCATCATAGTCCACTTTGCTAAAAAAATCAACGACTAAAAAACACCGTCCCCAATTGGGGACGGTGTTTCTAGTGAACAATCAGCTAACTGACAGTTAGAAACTGCGAGTTGAGCGATTGTCCCAATTGTTGGTACGTTCAGGGCGATCAGTCAAGGGACGAGCCTCATTGACAGTCACGCGGCGACCAGCGATTTCCTGGCCATTGAACATATCGATTGCTTTCTGAGCTTCTTCCTCAGTAGCCATTTCCACAAAACCAAAACCTTTTGAGCGACCAGACATTTTGTCAATGATGACAGTGGCTGAATCAACGGTTCCGGCTTTAGCGAATTCCTCTTTCAAGGCTTCGCTGGTAAGGCTGTAAGACAATCCGCCAACGTATAGTTTTTTGGACATACGAGCTTACGAACTTATGCGTTTGAATAAACGTAAGTCGACCTATTTCTCGGCGACTTTTTAAGAGATCACACTAAGAAAAACTTACTTGGCCAGTATAGCAGAAAAATAGGTAAAAGTCAAACCAACCACGGTCTGATAATTAATATAAGTAGTTTTAGCAATCAACATGAATCAAGGCGGTTCTAATAGCTTCCTTGGTATAGCCTTTTCTAGTCAGTCTTCCTTTAGTCACTATACCAACCAATCCATCGGCCGATCCAACCTTTTTATCTTTAGTTAAACCGGCTTTAAAAGCAGCGTCATTCATGTCTAACCCCTCGTTAACCATATAATCAACAACTTTAATTGGTGCCTCCCAGGCTGAAGACAGCCCAAGATGATAGTTGCTGCCATCAAAAATTGAGCAAACACAAACATCCATATAA
>Ga0265294_10005866_pt1 | contig 14896 bp, 9 predicted proteins | sample MunlanPumphouse3_FD_192504 | JGI IMG/M metagenome (GOLD analysis project Ga0265294, IMG submission 192504) | Groundwater microbial communities from a municipal landfill in Southern Ontario, Canada - Pumphouse #3 | ecosystem: Environmental > Aquatic > Deep subsurface > Groundwater | place... | reverse complement strand
ACTTTATAGTTATAGTTTATTTCCAGACCATTATTGAATAGGTTGTGATTAGAATTAATATTAATCATATTGAAGGTTTGATCCTCTTGAGTCTCTTGATTACTATCAATCTTGCGAATCGTGTGATTTATATTAGTGTTATGATTAGCAAAGCTTAAGAGCAACTCATTAGTTGAATTTCGCGAGGATACAGTCCTCTTCCAGCTTTCATCTTGCAAGATTAGTTTTTCATCGTTCCAATAGGAAGTAGAGACAGCTACATTCTTAATATCATTGCTTTGCAGGGTATATTTGTACTTCTTATATTGATAACCAAAGTTACCGGTATTATGGGAAAATTCTTCATTCTTCTCTCTAATCAGCTCAAATTGTCCTGCTAAATAGTAAACCTTTTTTCTGATAGAGAAGAGATGATTGGCATATTTCAATTTATCTATTTGTGAGATTGAATAATCTGTCTTTTTCGTGATATATTGATAGGTTAGTCTGGGTAAGAAGAGTTGCTCAACTGTATTTATGCCTGAAGATATATAGTTGCTTTCCAGAAGGGCCGGGATTTTTTGGTTGTGATAAAGAAAGTTAAGCTTAAAATAATCTATCAAGTCGAAATTATTCTCTAGCTTAATACTCTGAGATTTAAGTGTATCATATTTAGTAGCCACGCCTGCATATCCGAGTTCTAAGGGGTCTTCTAAATCAGTAAAGGTAGCCAGATTCTTGGTTTTATTTTCCCATGAAATATGATTTACAGTCTTCCATTCATCCTCTTCATGCTTGAAATTTAGTCTGATTTTGGAAATGTTACCCTGGTTATCACTATCTTCTTTAGGAGAAAGAGTGTTTTCGTCGTGTTCAGAAAAAAGCGTTTCTAATTCAAGATTAAGAGCTTCAGTACCAACTTTGAACAGCACATCATAATTACTTAGTCGCTGTGGTGGGGCTAAGATTCTCACAGGCTCATAATTGCCATTGTTGGCTCCTACAAACTCAAATCTATTAGGAGCATACTCATTATAGCTACCCTGACCTGCTTCCACAGGGGAGAAATAAATGTTGAAGTTTCCACCTGCCGCAGTTCCCACCCATGTATAAAAGAGTTCGCCGGCACTAGTTGTCTCTTCAATATAATGTCCTTCACCTATGCCAAGCTCATAAATGCCATTAGCATAGACAGGGTTATCGCCTGCTTCGGCAAAAGCTTCCAGATCCTCTTCTGTATGAATATCTTCCAGTGGGTTTTTACTATCATCAGCACGGTGCATAAGGTTGACATTCACATTAAGAAAGTCTGTTATTTTATAGGCAGAAGAGATTAAATAGAGGTTGTTTCTATATTTCTCATTAGTATATTCAAAAGTAACATAAATCTCATTTTCGGAGGTTACAAGCTTCTCAAAAGTAATGCTGCCTTCGCTGTAATCAAGATAATAATCAATACCGCGGGTAGCCTTGATGCCATCAATATATAAGGTCTCAGAATTGGCAATAATACTGACAAATTCATGGGTATCGGAAATGTAAATGTAGTAGGGTCCTTGCTTACCATCAAGACATGTAAAGCGATAACTATCATTATTACCCTGTGAAACAGCTAAAGCTCCCCACACCCGGTTTTGAATGTTAAAATCGTTATCATAAATCTTATTCTTATTAGCAAAGAGACCTATTTTAAGTCCATCAAACTGAGAGAGATAGTTAATATATGAAGTGTTCTTGATTTCATGGGTAAGATCACCAAAAGAGAGTTCGAAATTATCATTAAAGAGAGTGATGAAGACTTTATCTAGGGAGCTGAATTCACGCGAACCACCTTCTGTTGAGATAGGTGAATTACTGTCAGAAAGTTGGGCTTCGATATTTAGATTAGAAGCGATTTCGCCTGATAGCTTCAGATATAAGGATTGATTAAGGTCAAAGCTTTTATTGTCAGAAAAAGAGACTGCAAAGGTTTTGGAACCGTTTATTAAAAGTTTATTATCTTCTAAGAAAATACTTCTTTTTTCCTTCTTCTTTGTAACGAAAATAGAGTCCGGTGTTACTGAAATGCGATAAAGAAAGAGGGGATTCAAAAAGTCCGGAGGAATGATTTTATAGCTAATCTTTAATTGTCCATGGTGGTTGATGTTTTGAGAAAGAAGAGTGATTAAACCCTTGTCGTAGTTTATCTTATAATCAACATCTCGTGTGTAGGTTAAAGTATCATGTACTACTTTTTCAGAGAATTTAACCAGCTGTTGATGGGGTAAGGTAACAAGAGAATCAGAGACTAAACAATACTCGGTAAACCAGTAGTTTAATTGATCTCCATTAAGGAAACAGATACCAGAAATGAATAGAATTAATAGACATTTCTTCATTAAGGTTAATAGAATTTAACTGTATAATCTATAAGTCTTTTCTCTTCATAAATGAATTTAGCTGAAAAGAATTTGCCCTCTAACATCCATTTAATGAAATGCATATCACCTTCCCAGAGATTTAGCCGCATCAGCTGACTTGTGGGAATCCATTTTAAGCTTCCTTCATCAGAATCAAGTAAGTCACCACTAAACCCGGTTGCTTGGTAGAGAAACACTTGCCAATCGTTGACCCCGTCAAACTTGGGAAAAGAGAGTAATCCTGCTAAGCGGTAGGAGTGTAGTGTAAGTCCACTTTCTTCTTTAATCTCGCGTTCTAAGCACTCTTCCGGAGATTCTCCCTGCTCAAATTTACCACCTAAACCATTCCACTTATCTTGATGGATATCATTTACTTTTTTCACGCGGTGCAACATTAAAGTCTGGTCTTCTGTTTGAATATAACAGAGAGTTGCGTTAATTACTTTCATATCAATAATATCTGTTTAATACTTTTCTTAATGAGTTCTATTTCATCAGTTATAGTTTCTAAAGAAGTATGATAATTGTGTTGTTTCTGAATATTAAAAATCTCTACTTTTCCTCTATACAAAGACTCATTGTCGATATGGATGAAGACTGAACAATTTGCATCTTTCGCTTCTTGCAGAGCATCACGGCTATCAGGATTAACCTTTCCTTGCACAGTACAAACCATCTTCTTATGCAGCTCTTGCAAAATCTGCAACTCATTTAACAGTAAATCCTCGCTTTCAGAACAGATAAAGACCTTAAATTCGAAGCCATTAGTAGGGATAAGATTGCTTTTCATAATTAAATCAAAGAGCGTATCTAATGCTAAATCAAAACCTATGGAAGGAATTTCTTGTTTCGTAACATAATGAGTAAGATGATCATATCGTCCACCACCACCCACTAATATCTCTTCATCACCCTGAGTAACATAAAGATTGAAAACCATTCCATTATAGTAGTTATAGGTTCTTTTCAACTCAGGATTATAGGTATATTTAATTGTCAAATTAGAGAGAAAGTGTCTGATTTTACGCAAGCGTTCCTGGCAATTTTCACAGTAGGCACTATCGTTTTTACTATTTTGGTAGTAATTAGGATGGGGAGTATTTAAACCTGTTTGATTCTCATTGTTGCCTTGCCATTTGTTCTTCATGGCATCCGGTAGATTTAATTTACAATTCTCGCACCCAAAGTAATTAATCTCCACAGAAGTATTACCAAAGCCCATAGTGTTGAGTAATCTTAAAGCTGTAGCAATCACGGTAATGTCTGAGACTACAGTATCATCGCCATATATTTCTGCACCCAAACGATAAGTCTCTTCTATTTCACCATTTAAAACTCTGATCATATTGCCCAGATAATAGTATTTACTTACCTTGCTTAAATCATAGTTATTCAGGAAGTTAGTTAATAAATTAATCGTTCCTTCCGGGCGTAAACTAAGATTCTCTACATTGGCTAAATCAATAACAATATTCTTTAACTCTTTTTCACTTGCATGGACAAAGAAATCTTTCTGTAAACAGTTATTCAAAATTGTCTTATCTTGGAGATATGATAACCGAATCTCTTCAAAATCATGAAGCTTCATGACCTCATAGATCATTTCCTCTACTATTCGCCACTGAGTTGTGTCAGAGCTACTTACATTCTTTAATTTCATAATAAAACTCTTTTCTTGTGGATTGTAATTCTTATAATAATCGAAACTAGCATTCCAATTAAAACTCCAACATAATTAGCCAAAATATCGTAAGCACTAAAGCTACGACTTGGAACAAATATTTGGAGTGCTTCATCTATCAGAGGGTAAAATTGCAGAGGTATAAAGATTGATAGCTTAACTTTATAGCTCCAATTAGAATAGTGTAAAAAGTTATAGAGTATAATAGAAAAGAAAAAGAATTTGATAGCATGCAGTAGTTTGTCATAACCGAAGATGTTGTCAAACGGTATTTTATGCGAAGGTAACAGTGTTGTTGTCAGGCTGGCAATAAACCATAAGACTAGAAATATCGCAAAAATAATTTTAAACTTGTTCATACTCTTCATCTTTATTAAACAATTCCAATTTAATATATTCAATTCTTTGTCCATTAATAGAAGTTATCGTGAATTTAGCTAACTCCGGAAGTTCAAAAACTTCACCTTCAGTAGGAATATGGTTCAATTCTGATAGCAAGAAGTCGGCAAGATTGTCGTACTCGTCAGAATCTATATTTAGTTCAAACTTCTCATTAATTTCTGAAATACTAAGCTTTCCGGAAAGAATATAAACATCATCAGAAATCTCGTCAATCTCTTTTTGTTCATCTGCATCATATTCATCTAAAATATCACCAACCAACTCTTCTAAAATATCTTCTAAAGTAACTAAACCTGCGGTTCCGCCATACTCATCAACAACAATTGCAATCTGCATTTTGTTAGCTTTAAAGTGATTGAATAGCATTTGTATTTTAGCATTCTCTGTAATGAAAAAAGCAGGGCGTTTTAACTCCTTGATAGAAGTGTAGTTATTATTAAGAATCAAATCTTTCACATTTATAATCCCGGTAATGTTATCGATATTATCATTATAGACAGGAATGCGTGAATATCCAAATTCTTTGATTTTATCTTTTAAATCTTCAATTGTTTCATTCTCTTCAACTGCCACAATATCAACCCGCGGCATGATAATCTCGCGTACTTCAGTGCTGGAAAAGCGGAAAATACCGGCAATAATCTCTCTCTCATTCTCCTGAAGAGGATGGTCGGCAGATTCAGATCTAACTAAGTTCTTAAAATCTTCTGAAGTTATGTTGTAATTGCGTGTTGTGGAAATCGCCTTTTTCTTAGAAAGCAGGTTAATAACAAGCTCAATCGGTTTAAGAATAGGGTAGAGGAGATATTTCAATAAAATAAGGAGATGGCTGGTAAAACCGGCAACTTTCTCACAATTACCAAAAGCATATAGTTTGGGTATAATCTCGCCAAAAGTTAAAAGAATAACCGTGGTAATTAGAATTTGAATAGCAATTAAGATAGGATTGGTTTTACCGCTAAACCAATGATGAGCTTCATTTAGGTCTATCGCTATAATAGTAGAAATTGATGCTACTGCTATGTTGACAAAGGTATTACATAACAAGATTAAAATTAAGAGATAGGTTGGTTCCTCTAAAAGCTTAATTATTCTTCTAGAAGTTGCATCCTTGTTACTCTCTAACTTTTTAAGTTGTAGTTTATTTAGGGTGAAAAAGGCAGTTTCTGCACTTGAAAAAAATGCTGACAACAGAAATAATCCTATTAATATCAGGTATGGCAACGAGTCGTCCACTATTAAAGTTTCTCCTTTACAATTAAATTATAATATTCTTTTTCTTTTTGTTCCATGATTACTCTACCTCTTGCTGATAAATGATCAAAGCCGAGTAGGTGAAGTAAGCCATGCAAAAAAAGCACTTTGATTTCTTCATCCAAGCTTCTTTCTCCTCTTTGTTTAGCAGCAACAGATAAATCAATAATAATCTCCCCATAAGTGGGTAAAAATGCTAATTCTGAAGCAAAAGAAATCACATCAGTTTCAGAATCTTTGCCTCTGAACTTTTTGTTATAACTTCTAATTCTTCCATTATCTAACAATAAAAGAGAAATGTCCTTCACTTCTCTATTCTCCGACAACAGAACTCTTTCCACAATACTTTCTAAACTATCCGCGGGAATATCTGTGTCTGTCTGATTATCTATATCAAGCATTTATACCTCATTAAGGTGATTTTTTTATAACGTAAAGATTAGTCAAGTGTTTTATTGAGAGCTATGGAAAGGCAGGGAATTCGCTAGCTAAAACTGTATAATGAAAATATTTATAGTTAAAAATATTTCATTAAAATATAAAAGAAAAGAGAGACTCATCGCAAGATAAATCTCTCGTTTCGTAACTTTTATTAATTAGTTAGAAAGAATAGGTTAAACCCAGTCCATAAGCAAAGATATCCATTTGGTGAATACCCGGCATATTATGGGGAGCCTTGGTAACTTCTCTCTCCTGACCAAAGTAATATTCAAGAGCTAAATCAATAGTGAAATTATTAAAGGTATAGCCACCACCAAGGGTTGCATTATGGTTGGTAGATGAAGGGAAAAGGATGTTAAGGGTTTTGTCCGGAGCAGGTGCAGGATCATAAAAATAACCTGCTCTAATGGCGAGATCTTTTGTAGCCTGATATTCTGTTCCAACTCTTATCTGCACTGCATCTTCCCATTCCATATGAGTAAGCACATTCTCAGTCCCGTTTTCCATGATGATTTCTGAAACCATCTTATCATAAGTACTCCAACGAGTTAGATGTCCGTCTAAATTAAATACCCACTTATCGGTAGCTCTCCAAGAAGTGCCAATTCCGACCCAGAAAGGTATTTCAAAATCTCTTTTGACATATAATTCTTCAGAGGTATTTCCATCAGCATCAGGGATAGGCATTTTGGTAAATTCAGCATCGCCTTTTAAAGAAACCACAGAAGGTGAACGGTAAGATATACCCACTGTAAGCTCCTCAAATGGGGTGAATTGAAGTCCGAAACCGAAGCTTGTTCCACTACCGGTAACATCTTCTTTATATTGAGTATCTAACATTCCTGCAGCATCAGGTTCAAGTGCATTGGTGAAATTATTAACCCTATTTTCCCCTCTTTCAATAATCATTGAACCGTGATGAATATTGATAGTAAAGCCAACATTAAATCTGTCGGTAACCTGATAAGCAGCAGAAGAGCTGACTGTTATCATCGAGATTTGGGAATACCAATCAAACTCTTTTCCATAAGAATTATTGTCGAGAAAATAATTTGGGGCTGCTTCATAGGTCGCAGGACCATTCAAACTTAGAAAATCTTTTCCATCCCACTCAATTCCCAAAGCATGAGGAACGAAGAAACCGAATCCCCACGCAAATCTATCCTTAGAATAGTTCGCAAAAGCATGAGGTGAAATAAAATGCACATCATCAACTTTAGCATCAATGCCCAGAGCATCATTCTTATACGAAGGGTATAAGTAAACATCTACCATTGAGGCTGTTACAGAAGGTTTCAGACCGATCAAACCGGCTGGATTCCAATAAACAGCAGACGCATCATCTGCCTGCCCAATAAATGCACCACCCATCGACATAGCTTTGGGACCAATACTGTTTAAACTTATTCCATTGGACATCAACGCTATAGATAGCGATAATAAAATAAGTAGCAATAGACTTTTCTTCATAATAACTCCATTATTGTTTATTTTGATTACTATAGAAACTAAAATGAATCTAATTCAGTTATCCGTCAATCTTTTTTTCTTTTATCTGCTTTTAACTCCCCTCTTCCACTGGGAACGCACGCATCCTACTTCGCTAAAAGCTGCGAAGGATTTAAGAGATTTTAAAATCAACATAATCCTATTCTAATATTTATTCATTACAATATATCAACAAAACAGAGAAATATTATTCACTATGCTTGCCTAAAATAAAGAAGTCTTTCCAGCTAAATTATAATTTTCAGAAGCCAATCATAGCACACTAACTCCTTGATATTAAGATATATGCAAATTGTTCTCCATCACTCCTAAGAAAAAGTATTTAAAAAAGTTATTGACAAGAAAGCAAGCTACTAATATTTATATCTTCACATGGATAAGCGGGAGTAGCTCAGTGGTAGAGCACAACGTTGCCAACGTTGGGGTCGTGGGTTCGAACCCCATTTCCCGCTCCATATTCATTAAACAGTTATTAGTGTGAATTTATGAATAAAATTGGGCGACATAGCCAAGTGGTAAGGCAGAGGTCTGCAAAATCTCCAGCCCCAGTTCAAATCTGGGTGTCGCCTCCATTTTTTTGCAGGAGCCGGAGTGGTGGAAATGGTAGACACAAGGGACTTAAAATCCCTCGGTAGCAATACTGTACCGGTTCAAGTCCGGTCTCTGGTACCATAGATTTTTCGAGCGGGAGTAGCTCAGTGGTAGAGCACAACGTTGCCAACGTTGGGGTCGTGGGTTCGAACCCCATTTCCCGCTCCATTTTTTAATTCATAAATAGCCTTTTAGATTTATTGCTTTATCTTTGCATAAAGAAGATAATAATGCCGGAGTGGTGGAAATGGTAGACACAAGGGACTTAAAATCCCTCGGCAGCAATGCTGTACCGGTTCAAGTCCGGTCTCTGGTACCATATATATTTTAAGCGGGAGTAGCTCAGTGGTAGAGCACAACGTTGCCAACGTTGGGGTCGTGGGTTCGAACCCCATTTCCCGCTCCATTTTAAGCCAACGCAAGTTGGCTTTTTTGCCCAATAGCTAATGGATTAAGTTAAAAAGCAATGAAATGGAAACTAGCAGAGGAATAAAGGGATTAAATGCTCTGTTTATTCTCTCATTTGTTACCATATATATTTTCTAAGCGGGTGTAGCTCAGTGGTAGAGCACAACGTTCCCAACGTTGGGGTCGTGGGTTCAATCCCCATTACCCGCTCCATTTTTTAGCCAACGCAAGTTGGCTATTTTTGTTATTTGATAAGATTTTTTTCACCACTAAGAACACAAAAAACACGAAAAAATAAAAAAGATTTAACCACAAATGAGCACAAATAATCACTAATGAAGACTGATATGGACCATCTTCACTGAGAACGCACTCATCCCTGAGTGCATCAGTGCGGTGAGCAATGAGAATCTTTAATCTCTAAAAAAGATAAATATTCTAGCCCTGTAAATGCCGAATTTCAGCGGGGCTATCACTTCCATCTCGTTCATTACGCAAGAACTCATCGAGATACCCTCTAGGGTGCCAAGGAGATTCAGAGGGAGATACTATTATAATATTTTTTATTTGTTGATAATTATATTATTAGGCGCTATTAACATATGTGATGATATTATGTGTCGCCTATTAGATATATCTAATAGGGAGAGATATTATGAGGCAAATTCAAGAACCGGGACAAAATGAAGAAAAGTTGGCACTATAGTAAATAGAAGATAATTAATAATTAAAAAAAAGAAAACTTTCACACAAATTAATTGCATGGTGAACTGTTGATGTCTCTACAGTTTTCTCTTCCCGCGGGAAGAGAAAGACACTGGGATTGCGGACGACCCGTCCGTATTAAACCTATTCCTATCATAGGGATAGATAGACTTTCTTTGTGCAAGGTAAGGACGCTTCTCCTCTGGAGGTGAGTGAATACGGACGGGTCGTCCGCAATCCCAGTTAAGGGCTCTCCTACCAATCTTAATCTGTCTTAAAACAAAAATGACCTAGATAAAAAAATAAAACCCGAGCCCCAACGGGGAGTTAATAGAAAAACGGTCAAACTATTTAGAAAGGACTTGTTTACTCTATCTTTCGTATCACAAATTATTCGTATTTCATCATCGTTATTGAAGTGTTTTGTATTGAAAGTAAAAATGCTTTGACAAATAATTACATCAATTTAGTTTCGATATAATGAGTGAAATTTAAATAATCAAGAAAATATAATGATTTTGATATTTACCTAAAAGGATAGTATATGACAAGGAAAAACTGGTCGAGAGAAGAAACCATTATTGCATTCAATGTTTACTGCAAAATACCCTTTAAAAGTAGTAGCAAAACTAATCCGACTATTATTAAATACGCAAAACTAATTGGGCGTACACCATCTGCCTTAAATATGAAAGTTGGAAACTTTGGTCGTCTTGATCCAGATTTAAAAAAGCAAGGAATTGGAGGTTTATCCCATGGAAGTCGATTAGATGAGCAAATTTGGTATGAATTTAATGGGAATTGGGAGGAACTTGCTTATGAAAGTGAATCACTATATAACGATATTCTTGAAAAGTGGTTTCTCTGTTCTGAGAAGTATCTAATAGAGCATCAAAAGGTTATTGATCAATTGGTTAAGGAGGATTCTTCTTTATATAGAATATATAAACAGAGTCCTTTTAAAAATACCGGACACTATAACAAGAACAGATTTGAAAAGCTAAGTAAACTAATTAATAGCTAAAATGAATAACTCCGACCTTCTAAAAAAGTTCAATTGGGGAGCCTTCCTACTGGCACCCGTATGGTGTCTGACTTATCAAAGAATAGTATTTGGAGCCATTAGCGTGGTAATAATCTCTCTGGTTAGAGGCAAGCATGCCTTAACTTCCATTTTATTATTGCTAGGTCTTGGCATTAATATCTTCGTTGGTGTTACTGCTAACAGATATTTGTGGGAGAAATTTCCTGATAGATACGCAAGTGTGAATGAGTTGTTAGAATCACAAAGAAAGTGGATTCCGTGGGGTATTATTGCTTGGGTTTTTGTAGTTTCTATGGCTCTGGGATATCTTTATAGTACGTTATAGAAGAGTTTAGGGTTGAGTGAAGAGTTTAGGGTTGAGTGAAGAGTTTAGGGTTGAGTGAAGAGTTTAGGGTTGAGTGAAGAGTTTAGGGTTGAGGGTTTAGAGTTTAAATAAATATAGGGAAGAGAGGAATTAAGACCTCAATCTGCCGGAAATACCGGCATCCACCTTCGCTAATACACCCCACATATCGGTGTTCCCATATATTCTTCTTCCTTTGTGCCTTCGTGGCTTTGTGGTAAAACATCTTCTTCTTCCTCTTTCTTCTCTGTGTTTTCAGTGTCTTCAGTGGCAAAAAAGGAGAGGGTGAAAGATGTTTCGCCCTTACTAATTAAAAAAAACCTTGCCATCAATATTTATCTTCTCAATAATGGTATTGCATTGCTTTACGTAGAGAAAGCACTATCACAGCAAGCTTATTAAACATGGGAGCAACAATGATAAATTACAATGAGTTACTGCCTCAAATTGTCAGGGAAATGGTCGCCGATAAAGGGTTTTCGCTAACGAATCTACCGCTTAAAAAGAGTCTGGAAGCCGGTATTTTATTCACGGATGTTACCGAGTTCACCAAAATGACAGAGCTTGTGAGCAAGGGTGGATATTATTCCATTGAGATAGTGATAGAGATTCTGAACACCTATTTTGAAGAGATGTACCAAGCGATTACGCAGTATGATGGTGATTTAATCAAATATGGGGGAGACTCCATTGTGGCTATTTTTCCCGGTTCTAAAGAGTCTGCCGAATTCCGCATGCAGGCGTGTTTATTAACTATGCAAGAGAGACTTAGCCATTTAAATAAGTCTTTACTTATAGATTATTCACTTGAGCTTGATTTCCATGCAAACATGAGTTGGGGTGAAATAACGATGAATATTGTGGGGGATTCTCATCATCATTTAGATTATTTTATGACAGGTGAAGCAGTGCAGAATCTCTTCCAAAGTGAAGTTTGTGTCCTTGATTATCCCATTGATAAAGCTGAATATACCACTCTTCACAAGACTATTAGGGTTGATAATTCCAAGCTTAGACAATTCTTTTCCATCCCAGTTCAAGAGCGTTTGGAAACAATTAAGTTTAGCGGAGAGCTTAAGAATTCGGCAGTGCTTTTCATCAATGTTGAGAACTCAAATTCGCCTTCCAATGAGATTAATATTGTTACTTATAATGAATTTTACAAGCATTTGCAGGATATTGTTTATTTTTATGAAGGAACTATCAACAAGATTGATTATACAGAAAAAGGCTATCTTATTTTGGTAACTTTTGGTGTGCCTTATATCCATAACGATGATATTGAGAGGGCTTTTATTTGCAGTCGGAAGGTTGCTGAATTTAAGCATCCGGAAATAACGACCAAAATAGGGCTGACCTACAATAATATTTATAGCGGTATTTTGGGAGCAAAGAAGCGGTATGAGTATGGTATTATCGGAAATGCAGTGAATATTTCTGCTCGTTTGATGAGTAAAACTCCGCCTCATGATTTTACTTTTTCGGCTGAAATAGTTCCGCATGTAAAAGGCAGGTATGAAACAGCTAAGCTTGATGTTGTCAATGTTAAAGGAATAGCAGAGAAGATTGAAATACATCATGTAGAGAAGGAGCTGTCTGATCTTTGGTCTGCGTATGAGAGTTTATTTATAAACAGCAAGCTTCTTGGTTATGATGAAGTTATAGTGGAGCTGGAGAATCACTCTTTATCGCTTATATTGGGAGAATCGGGAAGCGGTAAATCTCATTTAATTTATGAATTCTTGAAGCAAAGAGAAGCCAAGCTTGAACAGAATTCCCTAATTGTTTTGAGTGAATATGACAAGCTAAAACCTTTTACATTAGTCTATTTAATCATTAATAAACAGCTTTCGATAAAGAATATTGTGGAAGACATAGCAACTGTGGAAAGATATGCAGTTCAGAGTGGTTTGAAGCTTGATTTTAGTATTGTTGCTGATTATTTTAAAGAAACCTCACCTGAAATAAAAGATAAATATTACCCTCTTGTGTGCGATATTTTCACTGAATTATTAGCCCATGTTCTCGAACAAGTGGAGCTTTCTGTCATTGAAAATCTCCAGTGGCTGGATTCTCAATCCCAAAACTTACTCACTAAATTGGTGCCAAAACTACAAGCGACCGCTCATAAGCTTATTTTTACTGCCAATTCTAGAGAATCATTCACCGATTTTGCCTATTATTCACCACATCAAATTGTTATGCATGAGTTTGATGAAAAGATGATTGCCGAGTACTTTGAATCTGAAGATTTAGCCATAACCACAAGAGCTTTGCAGGAGATTCTTACTTTGACAAATTCTAATCCGGCTTATATTAAAGAGATTTGCCACATTATCAAAGCTCACCGGAATGAAAAGAAAGGCTTGTTTGACAGTGCTGATTTTCAGAACCTAATCTTACAAGGAATCCTTCCCAAAACCTTTGAATCTGCCCTTCTCAACGATTTTGAAGCTCTGGATAATGATACTAAACAGCTTCTTAAATATGCTTCCATAATGGGAATTAGCTTTGATAAAAACTTGGTAAAGATATTCCCGCAAGAGTTTGTGGAGTCTCATATTAGGACAGTATTGGAAAAACTTACGCAGAATAAACACATTTTTAAGAAGATGATTATCCCCGATATTGAGTATTATTTCAATAATTCTTTGATGAGAGATGCTATTTATCGAACTATTCTGCTCAAAGAGAAGCAAAAACTTCATCTTACTATTGCCGATTATTATATTGAGAACTTTGCCGAGAATTTGGAGCCTTATTATGAAGTAATTGCTAACCACTTCATTTTGGCAGAATCACAGAAGAATATTGTTAAATGGTCGCGTCTGGCTGCTACAAAGAATTACGATTTCTCTGCCTATGGAATCAGTAATTACTATTATAATCAGGCTTTAAGTAATTGTAAGGATTGCTTGCAGAAGAATGAATTATTGCTTTCCATTGCCACTGTTAATATTAATTTGAATAAAAATAAAGAGACAGAAGATGCCCTCAAACAGCTTAATATGTCGCTTTTAACTCAAGACCAAAGGGAACTTTATTATCTTTATAAAGTTCGTTTATTAGAGCTTCAGAAGGATTTTACAAACTTCCAAAAGACTTATGAAGAGGTGAAAAAGCTGATTAAAACGAAGGAGACTCTTTTGCGAATCCAGCTCATTGCCTTTGATTATTATCGGATGAATAATTCGCTTGAACAATTTGAACAGCTTAAAACAGAGTTACAAGCGGAAATTACTACTCAATCAAGTACTTTCGAAATTATATTCTACTCTATTTTGGGGCAATTCTATCTGGATAGAGCAAAATATGATGAGGCTGAGAACTATTATAGCAAGCTGAATGTGATTGCGACCAAACATAATAAGAAGTTTTTCCTTAGAATTGCCACAATATCTTTGGGCATCATTGAGACACGAAAAGGGAATCAAAAGAAGGCGATAAGCTACCTCCGGCAAGCAATGTCGATTGCCGAAGAGCTTGGGGATAAGCATGGTTTTGCCAAGGCAAGTACCGAAATGGCAATGATCTCTTTTACAGAAGGTAATGATGAACAAGCTCTTAGCACTTTGGAAAGCTGTCTGCAAGTGGCTACCTATATTGGGGATAAACAGCAGGAACAGACGATTCTTTATAATTTTGGATATATTTATAATGTCTTGCAAGATTACCCTAAATCAATCAAATATCTGTTGGAAGCACGATCTATTGCCACGCTTATTAATGATAAAGTAGGGGTTGCTTTTGCCAATGACGGACTTGGTGATGCCTATTATCTGACCAAGGATTATGTTCAGGCTAAAGAGCTCTATTTGGTTAATTTGGAGCTTCAGAAAGAGCTTGGGGATAAAGAAGGAATTGCCCACACCATAGGGAATCTTGCCAATATTTATCGGGAAGAGAAAGATTATCCTAAAGCATTGGAACACTATGATATCCAGCTTAGAGAATTGCAGAATATTGGGGATAAAGTCGGACAGGGTAAGGCTCTTTTTAATTGGGGAATGACACACGATTTTCTTGGCGACAGCGATGAAGCTATGCTAAAACTGGAGTCGGCTTATCAGCTTTTTAGCGAGGCAAATGATAAGAATTATGCTGATTTTGTGAAACAACAAATTGAGAGAATTAAGGGT
>Ga0265294_10005865_pt1 | contig 14899 bp, 13 predicted proteins | sample MunlanPumphouse3_FD_192504 | JGI IMG/M metagenome (GOLD analysis project Ga0265294, IMG submission 192504) | Groundwater microbial communities from a municipal landfill in Southern Ontario, Canada - Pumphouse #3 | ecosystem: Environmental > Aquatic > Deep subsurface > Groundwater | place... | reverse complement strand
AAGCAGGATAACAAAGACAATAAAGACAAGCAGGATAACAAAGACAATAAAGACAATAAGGATAACAAAGACAAGCAGGACAACAAGGATAATAAAGACAAAAAAGATAACAAAGACAATCAGGACAATAAAGACAAGCAGGATAACAAAGACAATCAAGACAATAATCAGTCACCTCCTAAAATAACCCCTCAAACTGCTCAGCAAATGTTACAAGCTATTCAAAATAAAGAGAAAGAGACTCAAGATAAGGTTAATAAAGAGAAAGCGAAAGTCTTGGAAAGTAAGCAAAAAGAAAAAAATTGGTAATTTTACAGTATATGAGATATATAGAGAATTTTGTCAAAACAATGTATTTAAAGAGAGTTTTTCTTTTTACTCTGTTTTTTATATTTGTCTCTGTTGCAGTTGCTCAGACAACTTTTAGTGCCCAAGCTCCAAGGGTTGTAGAGGTTGGAGAGACTTTTCGTTTGGTTTTTACTACAAATGGAGAACCCTCTTCTTTCGATCCTCCCTCTATTACAGGATTAGATGTATTGGCAGGACCAACATCTTCTACAATGAGTAGTATTCAAGATATAAATGGGAAAAGAACAGAGAGTTTTCAGGTTAGTTATACCTATATTCTTCAAGCTCACAGTGAGGGTAAATTTACAGTACCAGCGGCTTCTGTAGTAGTAGATGGAAAGAGTTATTCTTCTTCTGCTGTGACAATAGAGGTAGTAAAAACAAATTCAGGAAAGGTTCAAGATCCAAATGAACAAGAGAGTGCAACAGTAACTAACAATGATATTTTTATGAAAATATCTATAAGTAAGGGTTCCGTTGTTGTAGGGGAATATTTTACTGCAACTATAAAGTTATATACTAAAGTTCCTGTTGCGGGTTTCGAAGATGTAAGATTTCCATCTTTTAATGGCTTTTGGAGTCAAGAGATAGGATCTGCGCAGAATATAGATTTTGTTAGAGAAAACGTAGATGGGAAAATTTATAACTCGGCACTTTTAAAAAAATATATTTTGCTTCCACAGCAGAGTGGTACTTTAACTATAGATGCTGCTGAGTTGGTATGTCAGGTTCAGATTCGTGCAGGTAAATCGGCTTCGAGAAGTATATTTGACGATTTTTTTGACTCTTATCAAACTGTTCGTAAGAGGGTATCTTCTAGGCCTGTAACTGTTAAGGTAGATCCTCTTCCTTTGGGTGCTCCAGCTTCTTTTAAAGGGGCTGTAGGTAGTTTTACAATGAAAGGGAGGCTCTTAACAGATAGTATTAATGCAAATGAGGCACTTTCTCTTATTATTGATATAAATGGTACAGGAAATATTAATTTAATAGAGGCTCCTAAGCCTGAATTTCCCGCATCATTTGAGTGTTATGATACTAAGATAACAGATAATACTAATAAAGAGTCGGGTGGGGTATCTGGTAATAAACAATTTGAATATCCTTTAATAGCAAGAGCGCCGGGAGATTATTCGATAGCTCCTGTTCTTTTTACTTATTATGATATTACTAAAAAACAATATATTACACTTTCTACTAAAGAGTTTGTTGTAAAAGTTGGTAATGCAACGGGAATAAATGCTTCTTCTAATAATGGCTTGTCTCTTGGCGTAACCCGCCAGGCAGTAAGGAGTATAACAGACGATATTAGATATATACAAACTGGGCGTTTGTCATTAAAAAGAGGAAATGTCTTTTTCTTTGCCTCGGCAACTTACTTTGTAGTTTTAGCTCTTATAATATTTTTCTTTGTTCTTCTTGAAAAATTTCTTTCTAAGAGAGTTCAAAGGAATAGAGATATTGCAGGAGTGAGAAATAGAAGGGCAAATAAGGTTGCTAAGGCACGTCTAAAAACTGCTGGTCAATTGTTGAAGGAGGGGCTCTATTCGTCTTTTTATGAAGAATTACATAGAGCTATTTTGGGCTATACATCGGACAAACTCAATCTTTCACTATCAGATATGTCCAGAGATAAAATTGAAGAGTCGCTTATTTTAAGAAATGTGAAAGAAGATAATATTCATCAATTATTGTCTCTTATAGAGCAATGTGAATATGCAAGATATGCTCCTGATCCGGGAGGTGATAATATGGATAAAAATTATTCCAAAGCATTAGATTTAATCTCTTCTATGGAATTATAATGTTGTTTGTAAATAGTACTACAAAAGGTTAATAAGTTATGTACAATATAGTTAATAAATTTACAATATTTTTTATTACGGGCTTCTTATTATTTGCTTTGCCTTTAAGGGCAATAGGTCAAGAAAAGGAGAAGTGGAATGATGCAAATTCACTTTATGCTCAAGGCAATTATAGTGAGGCGCTGCAACAGTATTTGCTTTTAGAGGAAGCAGGATATGTTTCATGGCCGCTTTATTTTAATATTGCAAATGGGTACTTTAAAGTCCAAAATTATGGACATTCTATTTTGTATTACGAGAGGGCTCTTAAATTAAATCCATCGGGTAAAGATATTAGAGTTAATCTGAGTTATGCAAAGCAATTTACTGTAGATAAAATTGATCGGATACCGGAGTTTATTTTGACTACTTGGATAAGAGATCTTAATTATATGTTCACTTCTGATTATTGGGCTATTATCTCTATTGTGCTTTTTATAATAGTTGCTCTACTTTTGCTTAATTTTCGTTACGGACCAAATGCTCATATTAGAAAGATATCTTTCTTTTTATCAATGGTCTCTCTGTTATTTGCAATTATTTTTACTCTTTTTGCATGGAACCAAAAAAATGCATTTAATAGAGAAAACTCTGCTATAGTAATGAATGCTGTAAGTACAGTAAGAAATTCACCCGATAATTCGGGATCTACTCTTTTTATCTTGCACGAAGGTGCCAAGTTAGAAATTATTGAGCAACTTGGAGAGTGGAAGCGTATAGAACTAACTGATGGTAGACAAGGTTGGATTGCTGCCGCCGATATAGAAATTATTTAGCAAAAGATTATTTAGGTTGTATTTTATAATAAGTTTCCTTTTTTTGCATTTTTCTTAGATATTTCTTCTTTGCTGGGTTCTTTGTATAGACCTCTTCTGGATAGTATAGTTTCTTGGTTTGCAAGATTATAAACAACAATAGCTGTTACCACTGCAGAGTGTTCCATATATTCTGGAATGCTCATGTTATATGTATCTCTTTCGGTATGCCATATTTCTCCATAATTAAAGTCGTATCCTTTTGTATCTTCAGTGCCAAAGCTAATTGTAGGAACCCCATTCATGGCAAAATATGCATGATCGGACCCTCCAGCTGTTAAAGGTTTAGATTTTGGTTCGGTTGTTCTTATCTTTAGAGTGAATGGAAAGTCTGGATTGATGCTATTAAGCACTTCTGTTGCTGCTTTGAAGTTATCATACATTGCCGGTGGAACTGTTAATGAGTTGGCAACTGTAGGCCCTCCATCACGGTTAAAATAGTTTGAGATATGTTCTAGTTTATTACTATTATTTTCTACCCAATGTTCGGAGCCCCATAGACCGAACTCTTCTCCTGCCCATAAACAAAAAGCAATAGATCGTTTTGGTTTTGCTTCTGCCATGCTTAGTAGTCTAGCAGCTTCGAGGTTAGTAGCTACTCCGGTTCCACAATCTATTCCTCCGGTAGCTACGTCAAAAGCATCGAGATGCCCACCAGTCATAACATACTCTTCAGGGAATTCACTTCCACGTATAATCCCTATTACATTGTGATATTTTACAGGCCCGGGTTTAAAGTGATTCCTGATATCAAATTCTAGTAGAAAATATTGCCTTTCTTTTACCTTTTGTTCAATTATCTTGTACTGATGTTGGTCTAGTTTAATATCGGGGCAAGTTGGAAGATTATCAAAATCCATATATTCGATATTCTTTCTATCATATAATGCCCTAATTGGTACTGGAGTAGATTGGATAATACCTAGAATACCAGCCTCTCTCATCTCTTTATAGAATAGGGCAGGTACATCTTTATACTCTTTTAATTTTATTGCTTTTTTACTTGGGTTAGCTCTATTAATTCTATGAACAGAATCGTTATAAGAAGCTATTTTCTCATTCTCTTTTATTATAATTGATCTTACAGTATCGGCATATTCTGAATAGTCTATAGGCCATCCGTCACTCTCTCCTGTAATGAGAACCCAAGCACCTTTAAGTTTGCCTTTCATTCTTTCAAAACTAGCTTTAGATTTGGGTTCCATTACTACATGTCCTCGTTGAACACCTTTAGTACCTGACGTGTAAGAGGGGGTTGCAAAATGAAGATCCATTCCATCTTCACTTAGCATTCTTCCAAACCATGGACCTCTGTTAAAGCCTACTGGAAGTTGACCTACTTCAACGACTTGAACTTCAAGACCCCACTCTCTAAAAAGTGATGCAGCCCAGTAGGTGGCGTTTTCGTAGGCATCAGACCCTATTAATCTACCGCCTATACGGTTTGTTAAAACATCTAAATGGTGCATTGTGAGATTTTCTGTAGATGCTATTTCAATAACTTTAGACACAACTGCATCTTGTGCATTAACATTTGTAGTGAAAAGTAGTATTTGAACTACAAATAAAAATAGTATAGATTGTTTGCTCATATAAATTATTTTTATCAAAATTAATAATTATTTTATATTAGTTCACTTTGCTTTTTCACTTTTATGTCATTCTTGTGGTATTAATTATGGCTTTTAGCTTTTTTTTGTTGAATTTTGCAAACAAAAAATATGGCTTCAGGTAAGAAATTTAAAATTCCACACACTTTTGTGATAATATTTGCTCTTATAATAATAAGTGCTGGTGCAACGTTTATTATTCCAGGTGGTGAATACAACAACGAAACTCTTGAATTTAGTTATAAGCAAAGTTCTCCCCAAAGTTGGCAGGTACTCACTGCTTTTTACAAAGGATTTACAAGGCAGGCTGGTATTATTGTATTTATTCTAGTAATTGGCGCGGCTTTTTGGGTTGTTAATTCATGTAAAGCTATTGATGCTGGAATTTACTCATTTCTTACATTTACTAAAGGGCTTGAAAAAAACAGATTCCTTCGTAAAATAGGTGTAAATAACGTAGTTATTGTCTTAATAATGCTCATGTTCAGTATTTTTGGAGCTGTTTTTGGTATGAGCGAAGAGACCATTGCTTTTACAATTATAATTATACCTCTTGCAGTATCTATGGGTTATGATTCGATTACTGGATTGGCTATGGTATATGTAGCAGCTCACGTTGGTTTTGCCGGAGCTATTTTAAACCCTTTTACAATAGGAATTGCTCAAGATATCGCAGGACTTCCAATCTTTTCGGGAATTGAGTATCGTCTTTTTTGTTGGGTGGTTTTAAATATAATTACCATATCTATAGTGCTTTGGTATGCAAATAGAGTTCATAAAAATCCAGAAAAATCCTTGCTTTATAAAGAAGATGAGTATTGGAGAAAGAAAACAGAATTACAAAAAGAAGAGACTATTGAGTATCATACTCCAAAATCGGCGTGGGTTTCATATGCTATAACGTTAGTTACTCTTATTCTTTTCTCGGCATTTTATTATCATACTTCAATTAAAATAGGAGGTAGTGTTATTGGTATTCCATTTTTAATTCCAGGATTAACTATTGGTTTTGCTATAACGGGTTATAGGACTCTGCGTAGATCGGTCCATTTTTTTGTTTTGAATCTACTCTTCTTTACTATAATCTTTCTAGTTGTTGGTGTTATGGGATATGGTTGGTATATAGGAGAGATTTCTGCTCTATTTCTAGCGTTAGGAATATTAAGTGGAATTGCTGCAAATTATAGTGCAAATGAAATAGTTGTTAAATTAACTGAGGGTGCTAAGGATATTCTTTCTGCTGCCCTAGTTGTAGGTTTGGCTGCTGGAATAATTGTTATTCTAGAAGATGCCCATGTTGTAGATACAATTCTTCATAAAATGTCTTCGGCTATGAATGATGCTGGGCGTGAGACTTCATTAGGGATAATGTATTTAATTCAAACGTTTATAAACATTGTAATTCCATCTGCTAGTGCTAAAGCTGCTATTACTATGCCAATTATGGCTCCTTTTTCCGATCTTATAGGAGTTTCGAGGCAAGCAACAGTATTGGCATTTCAATTTGGAGATGGATTCACTAACATGATAACTCCTACATCGGGAGTACTTATTGCAGTACTAACCATTGCAAGAATTCCATATGGAAAATGGTTTAAGTTGGTGCTTCCTTTTATTATTCTTTTAATTATTGTAGGGTTTTTACTTCTGCTCCCTACATTGTATTTAAACCTTAACGGATTTTAATCATTTATTGGATAAACTTTATATACTCCGTAATTTTTGTTGTCTTCAGGTAAATCAATTTTGTTCTTAGGCGATAAGAAGTATGCTGGATTGGTTTTTGGAGGAAGAGCAGGAAATGATCCTATAGTAATATATTGCATAATAGCTTTAATCCAGTCATCTTCAAGGCCAAAGTCGTGGTAAAGATCGTCTGGTCTGTAGTGATCGGGTGCTATACCATCTACATAATGTCCATATCCTATGCTATTTATACTAAAGAAGCAAATTGGAAGAAAAACATACTGTGGGGTTTCGTAGTCACCATCAGGATAAGGTAAAACATACATTCCATTTGGTTTGCCGTATGATGTAGACCCCACTTGTACTACATTCATAAGAGGGTCTAGTCCGTTTAAAATGACTTCACTTGCCGAGGCACTTCCTTTTGTAGTAAGGATAAAAAGTCTGTCTAAATCCAATGACCCTGCTATACGCTCGATTATTGTTTTGGTAGTCTCATCTGAATCCCATGAGCTATATCTATCGTTATGCTCTCTTTGGGCGAGTAGTTTGTTGTTTGCACTTGCGGGAGCGAGATAGTTAGCTAGTAAAGATGTTGCTCTTCCATCGCCTCCTCCATTATATCTGAGATCTAATATTAGTTCTTTTATCCCTGTCTCTTTAAAAATTTTCATAGCATCATTAATATCATCTAACATTCCGGCTTTAAATGACAAATAATTGAAATACCCAACATTATATGGAAGGCTAGGGTAGTCTGCAGGGCCATATACTGATGTTTTAAGGGCCGATCTAGTATTTACTATTCTTGCTGTAGCTGTAAATGTATAGCTCTGCCCATCGTGTTTTTTAAATGTAAACGAGTTGCTCTTTTGTGAGTAAACTGAATTGAATGTTCCATTTGATATGAGCGTATTCACTGGAGTGCCATTAAGTAGAGTGAGCTCATATCCTCTTTTTACATCATTATCAGACATTGGAGAATCAGGATATACAAATCTTACTCTAACACTGTAGTCATTGTAATAATCAATTGGTTGGCTTAAACTTATTCCATAAGTTTCTAAAATTCCAGCTTCAGAGTTAAGGTATTCTTGCCCAGTCATCATCCAAGACCATCTGTCTATAGGAACTAGTAGAGTGTCAAAATAGGCGCTTATGGTTTTTATTGGATATGCATTTATATTTTGGGGAACATCTTTGTACCAATAATAGATGTCGGTCATTACATCCAATGTATATTTTTTTATAGCAGCAAGTGGATCCAGCTGGGAATCATTATCTGGATCAGTTTCTGGATTAGGATTGTCTTTTGTGCATGAGGTAGAAAAAGCAAATACAATAAAAAACATTATAATTAAATGCAGAAATTGTTTTAGATATTTTTTCATTAGGTTGATTATTTTTTTCAAAAGTAAACAATTTTAATTAAATCTTGTTATTATTTCATTACGGTGGGAGTCATATTTTTAATTGGCTTCTCTTCTTTAATAACCATTTGTTACTAAATTAATAGACTATGCAAACTCCATTAAATTACCAAGAAATGACAAACTTAATGTCAGTAGAAAGAAAAAATATATTTGCAATTAAGGGAACACCTGCAACATTGATAGGAAATCCAGTGAAAGTAGGAGATAAAGCTCCCGAAATAATTGCATCGGACACTTCGTTCAAGGATATTAGACTGTCTGACTTTCAAAATAAAATTGTGATTGTTAGTGTATTTCCATCTATTGATACTCCTGTATGTGCAAACCAAACACGTGCTTTTAATAAAAAAGCAACAGAATTATCGGATGATGTAGTGATTATTACAATCTCAAAAGATCTCCCATTTGCTTTAGGCCGTTTTTGTGCTGCCGAAGGTATTAATAATATTCATACATTATCGGATTTTAAGTTTTCTAAATTTGGTCTTGAATATGGCTTTCTTGTTAAAGAAAATCAACTTCTTGCAAGGGGTGTGGTAGTTATTGATAAGTCTGGGGTAGTTAAGTATGTACAAGTAACTAAAGACATTGTAGATGAACCTGATTACGATAAGGTTATGACAATTGTTAAAGGGTTACTATAAATAATATATGCTCTGTGGTTATAATAGGCTAGAGGTGTTGTTTTAGGTTAGGTGATTTTAATGGCAGATATAGGTTTGTAACTATTTGGGAGCATTAAGGGGTCAAAATATTTTTGGCCCTTTTTTTTGTTTTTTTAACCAAGATATGTATTGTTACACCAATGGCAATAGTTGTAAGAATTATTCTTACAACTATTTTATCAGTTGCGAATATCATTGTAGAAATCATTGTTAACCATAGAATTGCTAGGGTTCTTATTTTTAATTTCATAGAAATTCCTTCTTTGGAAAAATATGATTTTATGTATGGACCTAAGAACTTGTTGGAAAGAAGTTTTTTAAGATGCTTTTTTGAAGAGTTTATGTAAAAATAGACAGCCATAAGCAAGAAGGGTGTAGTAGGAACAAGAGGTAGAAATATCCCAATCGTTCCAAAGGCTACAGACAGTGTTGCAAGAGTAATGAATATAGACTTTTTCAATTTTGTAGTATTGTGAGATTCTCTCTTTTTTTTATCTTTGCAAAGATACTTAACTAAATCTTTAAACTTAAATTATGGAAAACTTCTCTGCTATAGTAGAGCAGGTGAGTTCGTTTTTATGGGGCTGGCCAATGATTGCATTGCTTCTTGGAACTCACGTATATTTGACAGTGATCTTAAAATTCCCTCAGAGAAAAATTTTTAAAGCAATAAGACTGTCGGTAGTAAAAGATAAATCAGCTAGTGGTGATGTTAGTCAGTTTGGTGCTTTGGCAACTTCCTTGGCAGCTACGATAGGTACAGGGAATATTGTTGGAGTAGCTACGGCTGTTGCATTGGGAGGCCCTGGGGCTGTTTTCTGGTGTTGGATTACAGGATTATTTGGAATTGCTACAAAGTATTCCGAAGGTTTGCTTGCAATCAAATATAGAGTAAAAACAGAGGATGGTACTATGATTGGGGGGCCTATGTATGCATTGGAAAAAGGCCTAAAAATGAAATGGTTGGCTATATTGTTTTGTATTTTTACCGCAATTGCTGCTTTTGGTATAGGAAATACAGTGCAGGCAAACTCTATTGCATTATTACTTAATGAAACTTACTCAATATCTCCTTTTACAACTGGCATTTTTACAAGTATTGCTACTGCGTTGGTTATTCTTTTTGGAGTTAAGGGCATAGCAAAAGTATGCGGTACTTTAGTCCCTTTTATGGCGTTGTTTTATGTTCTTGGGTGTTTGTTTATACTTTACGTTAATGCTCCTTATTTAAAAGAAGCATTTGCTTTGATTTTTAATTCGGCTTTTTCATCCAAAGCTGCCGGTGGTGGATTTGTTGGAACAACCATAATGATGGCAGCACGTTTTGGTATTGCTCGGGGTTTGTTTTCAAATGAATCTGGCTTGGGATCGGCACCAATTATTGCAGCAGCTGCACAAACACGGAATCCGGTTAGACAGGCTTTAGTCTCTTCTACGGGAACTTTTTGGGATACAGTTGTTGTTTGTGCACTTACAGGCTTGGTACTTGTTACTTCAATAATTGCTTATCCCGATATAGATCATACTCAAGGAGCTGCACTTACAAAAGCCGCCTTTGATAAAATTCCTTATGTGGGGTCAATGATTCTCTCTGTAGGTATTATAACATTTGCTTTTTCTACGATTCTAGGGTGGTCCTATTATGGAGAGAAAGCAGTGGAATATTTAGGAGGCAAAAAAATTATTATTTATTATAGAATTGCGTGGATAGTAGCTGTTTTTATTGGTGCTGTCTTAAATCTCTCTCTTGTGTGGGGAATAGCAGATAGTATGAATGCTCTTATGGCAATTCCTAATTTAATCGCATTATTATTGCTTTCTAAAGTTCTTGTACGGGAAACAAATAAATTTTTATGGTCGGGTAATATTGAAGCAGAAGATCCTGATTCAGTTTAAACTTTCATTAATATAATGAAAAAGAGGCTATCTGTTATAGATGGCCTCTTTAATTTTGATTGCTACTTTAAATATTAATTGTTGTAAGATAATTCTTATTAAGTCAACTATAATGTAGAGTATTTCTTTCCATATTCAAGCATTTGTTCGAGGAAATCAGTTGGGTATTCTACTTTATAGTCAACTATTTTCCCCTTAATTTCTACAGGAATAATATTGGGATTAATAAATCCTCCATAAGGTTTTAGCTTTAGTGAGGCATATCTCTCTTTTAGTTCTTTGTGAAGTTGGGGGTCTATGTCAATACCATATTGTTCAATTAGATTTTTCCCTGCTTGGTAATCTCCTTCAGATTTAATTCTTTGGAGCTCTTTAAGAAGAGAGCTAAACAGATCTCTTAATTTTTGATAATCGTTAATTACAAAGTAGGTTTTGTTTTCCCTTGTTTTTTTTTCAATAATATTATTCTTTTTTCCATGTTGGTAGCACCACTCGGCAATCATTTTTCGGCCTTGCATATGGGCTTGGTTTACCTTTTTACCCAAATCTATTCTTACAAATTGAGTGAAAATACCATTGCGAATATAAGAAAGATAGGCAGCTTTGTATGCTTCTTTATCGGGTAGAATAGTGAGTTCAACCATTTTAGGATCTGCCATATAATAAAGAGCAAATATATCTGCGCGAGCTTCTTCTAGGGTTGAGCTATATTCTTTTAAGGCGTTCGATGATATCCCTTCTTTTAATTGGCCAGAACCATGTCCAAGACATTCGTGAAGATCTGTATGAATATTATTTGTGAGAGCTCCGTATTTTTTTAACAAAGCGATCTCTTCTTTATCCCAAGAAAATTCTGTAGTAATATTTTTGGGTGATTCTTCGGAGGCCATATTGTATGCTTCGCTTATATTAGCAATTGTCACAGATTTAGAACCATGTTCTTTACGAATCCAGTCGGCATTTGGTAGGTTAATTCCAAGAGGAGAGGTAGGATAGCAATCTCCTCCAAGTTGTGCAACAGTAATTACTTTTGCAGAAACTCCTTTAACTTTCTTTTTCTTGTATTGATTGTCTACAGGTGAGTTATCTTCGAACCATTGTGCGTTTTGACTTATTATTTCAGTTCTTTTTGATGCTTCAATATCTTTAAAATTAACTACTGCTTCCCAAGTGGCTTTCATTCCTAAAGGGTCGTTGTAGTTTTCTATGAATCCATTAATGAAATCTACTTGACTGTCTGTATCTTTTACCCACGCTACGTTATATCTATCCCAAGTTTTAAGATCTCCAGTTTTGTAATACTCTATTAAAAGAGCAATGTACTCTTTCTGTTTTTCATTTTGGGCAACATTGGATGCTTTTTGTAAATGAGTGATAATTTTCTCAAGTGCTGGCCCATATAACCCACCTAATTTATAAACCTCTTCAGAAATAACGCCATTATTCTTAACTAATTTTGAATTTAATCCATATGAAATTGGTTGGAGATCTTTAGAATCTTCCATTTTAGCATAAAAGCTCTCTGCTTCGCTTCTTGAAACTCCATCATAAAAGTTAACGGCACTTTCCAAAAGCAGGTCTCCTTTTCCAGAGGTGTTTTTTCTATGTGGATAAAGTGTTGGGTCATATAATAAAGGAATTATTTCAGTTATAAGGTCTTGTTGGTTACTTTCTATCATTAGTTGGGTAAAGTATTCACTGCTACACTCGGGTATGAATTTTTCTTCGGAGTAGTGATGATGTATCCCGTTACTAAAAAAAACCCTTTTTGCATATTCTGTGAATTGAGAAAATTCTGGATTGTTTTTTTCTCCTTTGTAATTATAAAAAATATTTTCTAAAACTTTTCGAATTTTTAATCCGTATTTAAAATTTTGATCCCAAAAAATGTCTCTTCCCATTTTTGCAGCTTCACTTAGCTCATATATATATTCTTTTTGATTCAATGTAAGAGACTCCCACCCAGGTATGCGGTATCGAATAATTTTTAAATCGGCAAATTCATCGGCTAGATATTTAAATTGTTCCTTTGGAATATTTGTTGTTTCTGAACTACATGAGTTTGCAATAAGTCCTAAAGCTGTAGCAATGAGCATAATTTTTAAGTTCTTCATGAATAATGTTATATCGCTTATTTTGATTGTTTTAATAGGAGTTTGAGGTGTTGTTAATTTCTGAGTTGAGTTTTTCTTGGGAATCGTTCCTTTCTTGGGAATCGTTCTCTTCTTGTGAGTGGTGTTGGTTCTCTTTTTCAGATTTAAATTGTGATATTATAAACTTATATAAGCTTATAAAGGTATTTGTTGTCTTTACAATTAAAGGAATCACAATTGAGAATTTGGTGATAAAAGATGATATTAGATTTTCAATTTTTATACTTTCTCTAAATTTGGAATATTGTATATCAAAAAGGGTCTCTTTTAACTTAATGTTACTATCAAGCATGGCGCGTTCTACTTTGAGCTGTGACATGCTCCTAATATGCGAATATTTTTTTTTTGTTGCCATATCTACTCCTCTTGGTCAGTTTTATTAGCGGGTTCAAAAAATATTGGAATAAACATTTTCACCATAGTGTTTATGAACAGTTTTTTTCTTTTAAGAATAATTATTATTGCAAGTAAGATAAAAATTCCGGCTGTAATAAGTGATCCTGTAGCCCTAGAGTTTAAAAGATCTCCAAGATACCAACTTAATGCAGAAGCTATTAAAGCAGCCGAGATTCCTAGTATAACTATTAGAAGAAGTGCATATATAATTTTGGAAAAAAGGAGTGAAAGATTTTCTACTATTTTTAGTTTAAAAGCGTTTATTCGCATATCTATATACTCTTTTGCAGAACCGGCAAGAGTTTCTAAATTTTCTATCGGTTCTGCTGCTTCCTTGTTCTTTTTCATAGATATTAATTTATTCTCATATTTTGCTCGTATTTTTCTATTATAGGTCTTGCTTTATCGAGGTCTTTATTAAGAATAACTACTTTTACAGCAGCTCCCCCACCTCCACTGTACCAAGGTGCAAGGGTTCCTATAATTTCATCTTTTATGTAAGCTGATATTCCCGACGTTTCAAGCAAGCTTTTTACCATTTGGGATTGCCATGTTGTGCCAGAGAATACAACAATAGAGTTATCTTCGTTCATTATTTTATTCAATTAACTAAATGGTTCCCAATTTCCTAAAGTTCTAACATAACTTGCCATCTCTTCGTAGTTCTCTTCCATGCTTTTAAGAAGTTTTATTTGAGCTCTGGCTCTTACAAGGTTATGTTCGGGATAAAATGTTTTGTATTTGTAATATTTATCTCCATAGAGATAATCTGCTAAAAAACGGACAGATTGTTCATAGGTAAGAAGACGTGGCCCGAATGCAAGGCTCTCCATCTCTGCCCAAGTAAGGAAATCTTTGGCTATAGATGCATATCCATCCATGTAGCTTTTAAATATTTTCATATCTAGGGATACATTCTGTAGATTTTCATCATCTTCTTTACCGGTATTGGCACAGTTACGGATGGCATCTCCAATATCATAACATAAATAGCCATGCATTACTGTGTCTAAATCTATCATACATATTGCATTGCCCTCTTTATCGAAGAGTAAATTATTAAGTTTAGGATCTTGATGTATTATTCTGAGTGGCAGTATTTTTTTGTTTCCCATTTGTGCAACTTTGGAATATGTTTTTTCCCTACTTAATAAGAATTCAACTTCTTCTGTTACATTTTTAAGCCTATCTGCAATGTTTTCCTTTATTCTAACTTTAAGATTGGCAACTCTTTTGGGTGCATTATGAAAATCTGGAAGCAGCTCTTTGAATTGTTCAGATTTAAAATCTAAAAGCTGTTCATGAAATGTTGCTAAAGCTTTTCCAGCATTTTTTGCCATTTTTTTGTCTACTATCCTTTCATAAGTTACGCTATCTTCAATAAAAATATACATTCTCCAGAAATCATTATTATGATCCCAATAATATGATTTTGAAGCACCATTACTTAAAATGGAAGATGGAGTGAGTGCTTTTTGAGAAATATTTACAATTTTATCTTCTTCCAATTTTTTCCTAATATGATCTGTTATTAGTTTCCTATTGTGCTGGAGAGCATCAATGTCTTTAAAAACTCGATTATTAATTTTTTGGAGAAGAAAATTAGGGTCTTCAGGGTTTTTAGTTACAATTTTGAAGGTATTGTTAATCAATCCATCTCCGTGCTCTTCTATTGATTTAACAGGATAGGGTAGCAGACCTACTGCTATCATCTCTTGTACAGAACTAGGAATTATACTCATAATTATGAATTTAAGGTGTAAATATTATAATTTCTACTGTTCATTTGCAATATTGTGCAAGAACCACAGCATACAAACTTATTCTCTATAAATATAATACAAAATGAGAAATGTTGCAAATTAATTTCATTGCTTAAGTTGCCTAAAATTTGATACCAAACGATATACCTGCTCTGAGCCCTCCCCAAATACCATCTAAGTCCATTATTGCTCCATTTGAAGATACCGTTACTTTTTTGTCTACAAGAGGGATGTCAAAATCTTCTAGTGTTTGTTTAATATCGGTTTGTTCACTATCAGATAGAGTCCTGCTA
>Ga0265294_10005864_pt1 | contig 14900 bp, 14 predicted proteins | sample MunlanPumphouse3_FD_192504 | JGI IMG/M metagenome (GOLD analysis project Ga0265294, IMG submission 192504) | Groundwater microbial communities from a municipal landfill in Southern Ontario, Canada - Pumphouse #3 | ecosystem: Environmental > Aquatic > Deep subsurface > Groundwater | place... | reverse complement strand
AACCTGCTGGTCAATCACGCACAGACAAGACAACGTCCCCTGATCATTGAGTCCTACCCTACCTTCGACAACCTTTTTGGTTCAGTGGACTCAGATGAGAAAATACCCCATCTCAGTCTCCATGCAGGATCTCTGCTTGAGGCAGCAGGTGGGTTTATCGTCATAGAAGCAGAAAAACTCCTTGGAGAGAGTGGCCTATGGGAATCACTCAAACGCTATCTCGATGCAAACGCCTTGGCTTATGAAGCAGGGCTTGTAACCAAGGGAGAGTTGAAAAGCAAGATGATCAGGCCCCAGGTGGTTCCTCTCCCGATCAAGGTCATTCTCATCGGTAGCGAAGAGGTATATGACATGCTCTCTGATGAGGATGAGCGATTCCTGACGCTCTTCAAGATCTGCGCACAATTTGATTATTCGATGGACCTCTCCAAGGAGGCAATCGCACAAAGCATCTGGGCCTTGGATGCTTATGCAAAGAGCCATCACTTGCTCCCCCTTGAAGATAGCGCCTTTGGGCAGTTGCTCCGCTACTCTTGTTGGTATGTGGAGTCCCGTACCCATCTGACAACGCACTTTTCATCCCTGTATGATGTCATTGAGGAAGCTCACTGGTGGGCGAAGCACCATAACCAGGCATCCATCGATGGAGAACTCATTCTCCGTGTAAATGAGGAGCGGGGATACATCAATGGCATCAGCGAAAGCAAGATCAATGAAGAGATCCTCAGCGGTGATATGATTATCAGCCTCTCCGGCACAAAAGTCGGGGTAGTCAACGGCTTGGCTGTCATGGATCGTGGCAGTGCTTCCTTTGGAACCCCTACGGTTATATCCTGCACTGCCAGCCCAGGAAATGAAGGCATTGTTAATATTGAACATGAAGCCGGACTCAGTGGAGAGATACATGACAAGGGTCTCCTGATCCTGGAAGGATACCTGCGCAAGCATTATGCCCGCACCTTCCCACTCTCCATTTACGCCGGTATTGCCTTTGAGCAATCCTATGCAGAGGTTGATGGAGACAGTGCCTCCTCCAGTGAACTGCTTGCCCTGCTCTCTGCAATTGGGGAACTGCCTGTACGCCAGGATATCGCAGTGACCGGGTCGGTCAATCAAATGGGATTGATCCAACCCGTCGGTGGTATCAACGAAAAGATTGAGGGATTCTTCCGTACTTGTTTGGCAACAGGGCTCACCGGAAAACAGGGAGTCATCATTCCAAAGCAGAATGTACGCAACCTCATCCTTCCTTATGAGGTACTGAACGCCATCAAGGAGAAGCAATTCTTCATATATCCGGTCAGTACCATAGATGAAGCGATGCAGATACTCACCGGAAGAAGTGTCGGTGTTCGCAATGCAAAGGGCAACTGGAGTGCAGGTAATTTCAATTTCGATATTGAAGATAAGCTGAAACGAATGTATGTAGCAGTTACATCCAACCGGGGTTAGTGATCTGAAACAGCATAAACTTGTAACTGAGCTTGGAGCGGATCGGACGGAGAACAAGGCCAAGGAAGCGAAGATATCGAGATATCTGAGCTGACACGAACGAAGTCCATCAGTTCGATAGGCCCAAGAAAAGTAAAGATTTCAATGTTACAGATCACTAGCGCTCATATACCAACTACAGAGCATAATCCCTGTGGCTACCGCTACATTCAGGGAACCCTTGGTTCCCCCCATCGGGAGGGTCAACCGGCCAAGGGAGGCTTCACTTGCTTTCAGCAAGGAGGGACTTACACCCAGCTCTTCCCCGCCGATAATCCCTACCCCTTCTCTTGGAAAGGGAAACTGGGAGAGGTCTTTACCGCCTGTCTCCAAAGCAAAGAGGGGAAGTGATTGTATCCGCTGCAATACTACGTCCTCAGGCAGGACCTCATGGTCCACTGTATCGATACATCCCCTGCTGGTTTTTATCGTACGGGGGTGGTCGAGTCTTGCACACCCTTCGATCAAATAGATCTTCTGCACTCCAAAGGAGTCTGCACTACGGAATATGGATCCTATATTATAAGGAGAGCGAATGCGGTCGAGCACCAGTATATGGGGGAGGATAAGGCGAGCTGATGCATCAAGCTCCCCCTGATCATCGGTAAGGTCCCAATCGGAGGGGTCACTTCCCAAAACTCCAAGGAGAAAATAGTGGATATCCTCGAGAAGGATTGCCAGATCTCTTCCTTGGACCAAGGGGACTCTTCTTATCAGCGAACGCAACTGCTTTCTTTGTTCTTCATCCAATACCTCAGAAAACTGCTGCTCTTCAGAGAGCTTGAGCAGTCCATACAGATATGAGGTATCCATCTCCTGCTCCTGGGACAACTGATGAAACAGGCTTGCGCATTTTCTTACACAAGTCCGACTTTTCAGGCTTCTAAGCTTCTTCAGTGTGATCATCACGATCCTGTGCCTGGGAGGGCGCAACCAACAAGGCAAACTCTCCCTTGATCGAAGGTTTTGCACCAAGTACTTCCATCACCTGGGAGGCATTTCCCTGTAAGAACTCTTCAAACTTCTTGGTCATTTCCCTCCCCAATACAATCTGGCGCTCCCCATCCAGTTCAGCCAACTCGGCAAGTGTCTTGAGAATTCTGAAGGGCGACTCATAGATGATGAACGCCTCATCCCGGCTGAGCAGCTCTTCCAGACGTTTCTTTCTTCGTCCCTTCTTCGGGCTGAGGAATCCTTCGAACGTGAACGTTTTGCCTACATAACCTGCCACACTGACAAGCGCTGATTGTGCAGAAACACCAGGAATAGGAACAACAGGGAATCCAGCCTGGCGTACCGCACTGACCACACGCGCTCCCGGGTCACTGATACCCGGGGTGCCTGCATCACTGACAAAGGCAACGTCCTTGCCTTCTTCCAACAAGCCTACGATGCCTTTTGCCGAGTTGATCTCATTGTGTGCATGACAGGCGATCAGGCGCTTGCTGATCCCCCAATGGGTCAACAGCTGCTGTGTATGCCGGGTGTCCTCACAGGCAATCACCTCAACGCCTTTAAGCGTCTCAACTGCCCTGTAGGTAATATCATCTAGGTTTCCAATGGGTGTCGCCACCATATACAAGGTACTCATGGATGCAGTCTACACGCTCTTAGTACCCCTTACAAGCCAATGAGGATGGTAGTATTGGCCATAGGAGTTGGCATAATTTACCAAACATGGTGGCAAGACACCGAATATGCGATGATTTTCAATGGATAATTCCCATATTATCAAAGTTGGCACGCCTTATGCATAGTAGTCTACGTACAAACAAACGCAAACAACAGCCACCTAGTGGCGAAAGGAGACAATGATGCAGATGTTCAAGAGAATCGCCGATATCTTCAATTCCCACGTAAACAGTGCTTTGGATAAACTCGAAGATCCGGCAAAGATGATCAATTTGATGATCACAGAACTTGAGGAAACCCAGAGCAAGGCTCGTTCTTCAATGGCAGCAAGAAAAGCTGAACAGGTAAGCCTGGAGCGTGAGAAGGCAGAGTTGGAGAAGTCGCTTCTTCGTTGGGATGACCGTGCCAAGCTGGCTATCACCAATGGCAGGGAAGACCTCGCCCGTGAAGCCTTGATCGAAAAGAATAATGCAAAAGCAAGAATCAAGCGAATCGAAGAGCTTGAAACAAACCTGCAGACCATTCTTGCCAGTCAGAGCAGCCAGCTCACCCAGATTGCTGACAAGCTCAAGGAAGTGAAAGATAAGCAACAGATCCTTGTCCAGAGAGCAAGAAGCGCAAAGGAAAAGAAGCAGGTTGCTGAAACCCTGAAGAGCAGTGACAGTACGGACTTGGCTCGCAAGTTCAGTGAACTGGAGAGCAAGATCGAGCGCATGGAAGCAGACGCAGAAATGGCCGGCTACCATGGAACATCCAGTGCCGCCGACGAGTTCAGCAGAATGGAAAGTGAACATGAGATTGATGCAGAGATGGAACAGCTGAAGGCATCAATGAGCAAGAAGAAAGAGAAGGAGCAGAAGTAATGGACTACTACCACAGGACGCTCTACCGTGAGCGAAGAGGTATGATTCTTGGAGTTTTCCAGGGACTGGCAACGTGGTCAGGGCTTCCCGTACTCCTGTTGAGAATCGTTGGAATCATCCTGCTTTTCTCTGTGGGGTTCATCCCGATGGTGATTGCCTACCTGGGCACAGCCCTCATCCTCCCCTCACGATAGTTTTTTCATGACATAGATCACAGTTCTTCCTCAGGGCTGCTTTACAAGTCTGACTGAAAATCAGACAGAGAAGCAGCCCTCTTTGCATCTTTGCATATATATGTTCATCAAATTGTGTACTACAGCAGATCCTGATATTTTCTGTACAATCCCCTGAGCTGGTCGTAAGTAAGGCCAAGGAGCTTGGCTGCCTCCCTCTGGTTCCCCCCGGCCTGTTTCAAGGCCTCTGCAAGGTAGGAGACATCGAGATCAATACGAGCTTGTCCAAACTGCGACAAGTCCAGTTGTTTCTGCTTTTGTGTGACAACACTTTCCTCTCCCTCCATCTCTCTTTGGGTGAAAGGATTTTCAAATGGATTGAAATCGAGGTGTTCAATTTCTGGGGTATCGCTGCGGTAGACAGCCCGCTCAACCACATTCTTCAATTCACGCACATTACCAGGCCAGGGATAGGATTGCAGGGAAGCTTGCACTTCCTCTGAGAAAACCGGCATTTCGCTTCTACCACACTCAAGAGCCATTTTTGAGGCAAAATATGAGGCAAGCAATAGGATATCCTCTCCACGCTCTCGAAGCGGAGGCAGGAACAACACTTCAAAAGAGAGTCGGTCCAGAAGGTCTTCCTTGAACTTTCCTTCCTTGCAGAGAGTAGGAAGATCTGCATTGGTAGCACCGATGATCTTCACATTCACCTCATGGGTGACAGAGGAACCAACCCGTTCATAGGTACCGTATTCCACTACACGAAGGATCTTCTCTTGTACCTCAAGAGGGATCAGCCCGATTTCATCCAGGAAAAGCGTACCTCCCTCAGCCTCTTCAAATCGCCCCTTGCGGGTCTTCTGGGCTCCGGTGAACGCTCCCTGCTCATAACCGAAAAGTTCGGTCTCGATCAAGGAAGGAGGAAGAGCAGCACAGTTGACGGTTACCAAGCTCTGCTGCCATCGAGGAGAGAGAAAGTGTAATCTTCTTGCTGCAATCTCCTTGCCGCTGCCACGCTCCCCTACCAGGAGGACAGAACGATTCACGGTAGCTGCACGGCTCAGCTTGCTCTGGAAATCCAGGAAAACTTCGCTTTCTCCTAGTGGTTGCTGGTTGTATCCTCCGCCCTGTGGGGATTCCATTCGGTGCTCCTCTGTTGGTAAATTTTGCCATCCTTGGTATGATTTGCCAGAAACAGGGTAGCACAGCTCAGCAGACAAGAAAAGCCGTGTAGCTCCAATCCTTGCTAAAATGGTGATTTATCAAATTTTTCATAGATATATTGGAGTTGGCACGAATCGTGCAACTAGACTTATAGAAACAGAGGTGGTACTACTACCTAAGGAGAGATATTATGGGAGTTTTTTCAAGATTCTTGGATATTGTAAATGCAAACATCAACTCACTGCTCGATAAGGCAGAAGATCCCGAAAAGATGATCAAGTTGATGATGCAGGAGATGGAAGATACCCTGATTGAACTCAAGAGTTCCTGCGCCGCAAAAATGGCCAGCAGGGCAAAGACCGACCGTACCTATAAAGAAGCGCTCAATGCAGTAGAACGCTGGCAGAGCCGAGCAGAACTGGCTATAAGCAAGGGACGCGAAGATTTGGCACGGGAAGCACTACTTGAGAAGAAACAGGCCAAAGCAACACTTGATCGCCTCAAAGAGGAACTTACCACCTATGACGAGGTAATCAAAACCGCAAAGAGTGAAATCAACCAGATTGAGGACAAGCTATCCACCGTGAAGCAGAAGTACCAGATGATGGTTGAGAGGGCAAAACGGGCCAGAGAAGAACAAGCTGCCCAAGAAACCCTGAGACGTGCAAGCGAGGGAAATACGCTTCACCGCTTCAGTGATATGGAAGAGAAGATAGACCGTATGCAGGCTGACAATGACCTGAACCGCAGTGGCTCTACCTTGGACGAGAAATTCCGAGACCTCGAGGAGATGGATGACATCGATGCTGAGATCGAGGAATTGCGCAAACGCGCCGGCCTGTGAGCAAAGGGGTAAGGCATGGAAGCAATCTGGATCTTAACAGTTATATTTACCTTCATTATAGTCGTATCCACCCTTGATCATCGCTACAGCCTGAGAAAGAAAAAGATCGATGCAGCCCTTCGGATGCGAGAAATGGAGATGGGGTACCCACCAGGGACCTATAGCGACACAAAATACAAAAAGCGAAAGAAGAGGACTGCCTCTGAAGCCAGCTTCACCGAGTGGCGACAGGGAACCAATAGGGCGGAACTAAGAAAAGGAATTGATGAGCTGCAGGAGCGGCTTGCCAACCTTGAGACGATTACCAAGAGCCGGAAAAACTCATCTGAAGGCTTTGAAGATAAGGAATGAAAGGAATGACTACTATGGCTACCAAACGATTGTACAGATCCCCTCGGGGAAAAATTTTCGGGGTTTGCACCGGCCTTGCCGAGTGGAGGGACCTTCCCCCTGACCCGGTCCGCCTGATTGTATTTCTTGTGGTACTGGCAACAGGCATCTTTCCAGGAGCACTCATCTACTTGCTTGCTGCGCTCATGATACCAATGAATCCTGAAGGCTCTTATGACTCGACCATCTACACGAATGATGCACCAGATTCGAGCGAAGAGGAACTGAAGGCTGAGTATGAACGTCTCAAGCGCAAAGTGGAAAAAATGGAAAGTGAGATGTTCAACAAGGAACGCGACTGGGACGACCGATTCCACCAAGGGAACTGATATGCTGAAGGACACCAACGCCAATAAAATCTTCCTGATCATCCTGGTGCTCATACTCGCTCTCTCCTTCTCCCTCTACAAGGGATGGGAGAAGCGGGGGATCGAGCAGCGCAGGGACCAGCAGATAGACTTCCAGGAGGGAGACTCCCTCGAGGTATCAACCATCAGCAATGACATTATTATTGAGGTTGATGAAGGAGCAAGGCAAGCCAGTATTTCTCTTGGAAAGCATGACAATGAAGAGCTCAAGGTTTCAAAACAAGGTTCCCTGGTAACTGTTTCAGTCACCCCGATCAAACGTTGGTTCATCCGTTTCTTCTCCTACAATCCTTCTCCCTTGATGATCACACTCCCCAGTGAGGACCTGGGACGCCTGGAAGTCACTTCCACCAGTGGGGACATCACCTTGATGCACCCCATGAAAACCAACTCGACGAAGGTTTCTGGCGTAAGTGGCGAGGTTGACTTTCTCACTCTCAGGGCATCAGACAATCTGGAACTGCGTACCGTCAGTGGGGACATCTCTGGAAAAGAAGCCTCCTCTGATGGAGATGTAACGCTCTCATCAACGAGCGGCACGGTGGAAGTCCAACAGATTTCAGGAGCCAAGACCACCCTCAAGACAGTGAGTTCCAGGATAGAGGGAGAAGTTCGCCTTCCTGAAGGGAGCTCTGTTGAGGCCAAGACTACCAGCGGAGCAATTGAATTGAACCTTCGCTCAAGTGAGAACCTCAAGGTGACAGCGTCAACGGTCAGTGGTTCAATCGAGTTCAACGACGAACGACAAACTGGGAATGAGGCCAGCTTGCAGACAGGAGAGGCAAGCACCCTGGTGAGACTTTCATCGGTAAGTGGGGAAATCGATTTGTTATATTAATCTCTCCATAATGAATACACATAGGCAGAATGCATAATGCACTGCCTATTTTTTGACATCGTCAGGAACCCCATAATGCATAAACATGCAAGATCATCACTCACATGCCCCCTATCTGTTGCCGGTACCGGGCATCATGCTGCTCAAGCTGCACCACCAGGTACGGACGCTGGCTCTCGGGAACCTGGAGGACAGCAGCCAGTGAGGCGAGTGTGAGCAGGCTCGCAATCGGGCACCTAGGCATAGGCAGCATCACCGGCAAGGCACGGGGAAAGCCCATTACAATGCGAAGGAATCGCTGGAGAAGCAACCGCTAGCTGAAGCAGACCCAACATAGGACATTCCTGCACCGGAACCGATGGAAGATCCTGCAATGCATATTCCGAACCCTGAGCAACAGTTCTCTGCCACTGTGACTGATGACTTGGTCTTTTGCATTCCGTTGCTCAATCGGGAATCTAGTGAGGAATTCCCTTTGGAGGGGACCGCGAAAATCCTGTGGTCAGGAACAGTGAAATCCTCCAGAACGCAAAGAGCGCTCCCACCCCCTTTGACAACACCAATGCAAGCATTACCCAAACCACATGCAAAGGGCCGGAGCCCTTGCCACGCGGATAGGCGAAAACTCCTACATCGATAGGGAAAGGACTGTTGCAGAAATGGGACACCCTTCCCTATATCCCTGATTCCTTCCGTATCGAACAGGGAGCGGAACTTACAATTGAGGCAGGTTCCACGCTGGAGTTCCGAAACAGCAACCAGTCAATCGGCAAGGGGAATGAAAATGCTCCTATCACCCCCCACCTGTTATCATCACGATATCGTGGGGGCAGCAATGGGGATGGAGAGAAGGATCAATAGGTGTGGGTGACAATGCAAGCATGACACTGACCAAGTGCAGCATAGCCGACAGCAGCAATACCGCTCTCCAGACCTTTTCCGTCTCATTGCGTACCCTGAACGACTTTACAGTCATCATCCTCCCTGTGGTTTCTGGGAAGATGACGATCAGATGCGGGGCGAAAGTCAATATTCCTGGCATCCTGAAGATGGAAGGGGTAAGCGTCATATCCAATGAGGATACGGCAACCATCGCAGGAACCACCCCGTCCATCATTACCAGTTACAAGGATGACTCCGGAGGTGACACGAACGATGACGGGGAGGCAACAAAACGTGCAGCAGGCGATTGGGTGGGTATTGCCTGCAATTCCGGATCCTGCGGTACCATTGACGCTGGTCGTATCAAGCATGCAGGTCAGCAATCTGTGGTTGGTGGCGTCTGGAAAAGTGCGGCAATCATAACACTGGGCGATGCGGCTCCACTCTTCAAGGATGGGGAGATACGCTATAGCGCCGGAGATGGGATCTTGATCTTGGATCAATCATCGCCAAGCCTTGGAAACCTTCGCTTCAGCGATATTGCTGGAGCTGACATCAACCGTTAACATTAGGTCTATATCATTGGGCTGCTGCCATGAAGGTGGCAGTCCCTCTTGTTTACTCTTACTTTCATAGCTTGCTTACTTGCTATTCTCCCGAATCTATAGGTAGCATACTGCTATCAAGGAGGCACCGTGGAACGAAGTGAACGCATCCTCTATGCTCTACTCATTGTACTTATCTGCTCCCTCATGCTCATAGCAATGATACTTGAGGGTCCGCTCACTGTCTTACAGAATACCCTACGACTGCAGACTCAAGCAGCTCGTCTGATCAGCGACTTCACGTTGCATGGTGTGGGAACAGCTATGTTCAATGCAGCGACGGTAGGATTGTTGGCATTGGTGCTTATCTTCAACGCATCAGTCAGTCTTTCTGGGCCAACCATTTCAGCAATTCTGACCATGATGGGGTTCTCCTTCTTCGGCAATACATTGCTTAACAGCATCCCACTCATCCTTGGAGTCTGGTTGGCAAGCAAGCTTGCACGCAAGACCTTCGGTTCCTACAGCCTGATCGCCCTTTTCGGTACAGCTCTTGGCCCCCTGGTAACCTTTCTGATGTTCTCAACCGACTTGCCCTTGCCTCTCACCATTCCATTGGGAATTGTAGCTGGCCTTGCTGCCGGCTTTATCCTTCCTGCTGTAGCAGGATCCATGTTGCAACTCCATCAAGGCTATAATCTGTACAACGTTGGTTTCAGTTGTGGGTTCATCGGTCTGTTTGCATCCAACCTACTCATTGCAGCGGGGCAAATGGAACCATTGGCCATTACCTGGAGTGAGGAGTTCTCACTCCCTCTCTTCCTGGTAATACCCATGTTCTCCCTATTATTGATAGTGACCGCCTTCTTCATTGAGAAACCAAAACAAGGTTTCCAGGGGTTGCTGGAAGTACAAAAGCTCTCTGGACGTCTCCCCTATGACTTTTTTGATACCGGATACACCTCTGGTACACTCTTGAACATTGGGTTGCTTGGCTTGGTCTTCTGGGCGTATCTGATTCTCATTGGGGCACCCATCAATGGGCCAACCATCGGAGCCTTGTTTACCATCATAGCCTTCGGGGGTTTCGGAAAAACCTTGAAAAATACCTTTCCTGTTGTGTTGGGAGTTATTCTCTCTACACTTCTGTTTGACAAGTCTCTGGTTGCACCAGGCCCCCTCTTGGCAACCCTCTTCGCCACCACCTTGGCTCCAATAGCTGGGCAGTTCGGATTTATAGCAGGTCTGCTAGCAGGATTCCTGCATCTGGTGATGGTAGAAGTAACCGCCTCCTGGCATGGAGGACTTGATCTGTATAACAATGGCTTTGCCGGAGGGCTGACGGCAAGCTTGTTTGTTGCAATCTTACAGTGGTACAAAACCAACCGCCCCGAGGAGGATTTCACACAATGAAACGCAAGGAACTACTAGGACGATTGATTGGGGAGGTTACAAACTTCCTTCTGGACGGTAATCCGCTTCGCTTGGTGGTCTCACTCCACCAGGAAGAGGATGGAGCTCATCTTACCTTCTTTGATGATAAGAAAAGGAGCGAAGCGGAGCTCAAAAACATCAACAAGGCCCTGCATCCAAAACAAGAGCGGCCGGAGCTTGCAGAGTACTATGGATTGATGGCAGGACACGATGTTACCTGGGACTCCCGGCTGAAACTCATTGGATGGCAGATCAAACATGCAGATGTTGATAATTCAGATAGTGGGCTGAGGATTGATCTCTGGCTTGGAAGTGATGCATTCAATCCAGAGAAGTTTAGTATCGGGAAGAAATAACAACAATATTACGACATATTGTCCTTATTGTGTTGCATAATTTATAATCAATCAGAATTTTGTTGCATAAACATACAGAAACTGTTGCATAAATTTTCAGTATCCGGTATTATCCCTACAATTTGAACTGATGGAGAACCTATGAACACAAGCTTTCTTCTTCTCGAGGACGGAACGGTATTCACCGCAACTGGATTTGGAACACCCGCGCCCTTGCTTGGTAAAAAGGCTCCCATAGCAGAGGTGGTCTTCAACACCAGCATGTGTGGCTACCAAGAAATCCTCACCGATCCTTCCTATCATGGACAAATGGTCGTAATGACCTACCCCCATATTGGAAACTATGGGTGCGAAGCTTCCTTTGAGGAGCATCTGGGGTTACCCAAGCCCATCAGTTGTACAGCATTACTTGTTCATTCTGTGTATACAGGCCCTCTTCCCCCAAAGAGGGTCTCTTTACATGATTATCTGCTCACTCACGGAATAGTCGGCCTATGTGGGGTGGATACTCGTGCATTAACCATCCATATACGAAATAAGGGAGCCCAGAGGGCAATCATATTCAGGACTGAAGGGAAGACGCTTTCACGTTCAGAACATGAACATGCCCTCTCCTTGGTGAGAGCTTATCCATCAGTCAGTGAGCTCGACCTTATTGAAGGGGTAAGTACCAAGTGCGTGGTCAGGGACCCTCTCTCTGGGGCGCCAAAGGATGCTTCACTACGATTTGCAGTAGTGGACTTTGGGATCAAGCGATCAATTGTCACCGAACTTTACCGTCGAGGGGTGGCCGTAACCCTCTTTCCTCCTACTGTACTCTCTGAGGATATTCTCCGCTCAGGATGTAATGCAATGCTGCTCTCAAACGGACCGGGAGATCCTGAACGATTACAGGACGTTGTCTCGATGACAAAACAGGTCATAGAAGCAGGATTTCCCGTCTTTGGCATCTGCCTCGGACACCAGCTAATAACCTGGGCACTGGGAGGAAGTACGAAGAAAATGAAATATGGGCACCATGGGGGTAACCACCCCGTAGTGGATACCCAAACTGGTGCCTGCTTTGTCACGAGCCAGAACCATAGTTACGCCAGTGAGACGAAGACACTGCCTCCTTCTGCAACAGTATGGTTCAGGAATGCAAATGACAACTCCATCGAAGGATTGTTCTGCACAGACAAGAGAGTAAGCTGTGTCCAGTTTCACCCAGAAGCATCTCCAGGCCCTCATGACGCAACCTGGATTTTTGACCGATTCATCCTGGAAGCCAAGGAGGCAAGCGTATGAGTGCAAGAGATGATATTAGAAGAATCCTGGTTATCGGCAGCGGCCCTATTGTCATCGGGCAAGCCTGCGAGTTCGACTATAGTGGCACACAAGCGGTGAAGGCTTTGAAAGAGGAAGGATATGAGGTCATTCTTCTCAACCCCAATCCGGCAACCGTCATGACGACTCCCGGCATGGCAGACCACATTTACCTAGATCCATTGAGAGTTGAGTATGTAGAACAGATTTTCCAAAGGGAACGCCCAGATGCCATCCTCACTACCATGGGAGGGCAAAGTGGTCTCAATCTGGCACTCGAGCTTGATGAGTCAGGGTTGCTCGAACAGTATGGGGTTCAGGTCATTGGCTCTTCCATCGCATCCATCAAGCTCGCGGAGGATCGTGGAGCTTTCAAAAAAGTTATCGAAGGTTTGGGCTTGGAAAGCGCAAAGAGCTCAATCGTCCACAACCTGGAGGAGGGAATGGGACTCCTTGAGGATTTCCCCTTCCCCTTGATCATCCGGCCCTCCTACACGTTAGGAGGTATGGGAGGATCCATCGCCTACAACAGGGAAGAGTACCCCTCATTACTTGAGCACGCCATGGAAACCAGTCCAACCCACGAAGTCCTCATTGAGGAATCGCTCATCGGTTGGAAAGAGTTCGAAATGGAGGTGATGCGTGACAAGAAGGATAATGCAATTATCGTCTGTTCCATCGAGAATGTTGACCCAATGGGAGTCCATACCGGGGACAGCATCACCATCGCCCCCATCCAGACCCTCGATGAGAGTAGCTACCAGAAGATGAGGGACGCATCAATTGCCATTTTACGCGCAATCGGGGTTGACTGCGGTGGAAGCAATGTCCAATTCGCAGTACACCCCGAAACAGGGAGGATGGTGGTCATAGAGATGAACCCCCGTGTCTCCCGTTCCTCAGCCCTTGCAAGCAAGGCAACAGGCTTTCCTATAGCCCGCTGCTCTGCCAAGTTGGCGGTAGGATATACCCTTGATGAGGTGGTCAACGAAATAACCGGGCAATCAGTATCCTGCTTTGAACCGGTACTCGACTACTGTGCGGTAAAGGTACCACGCTTTGAGCTGGAGAAATTTCCACTTCCCATCTCTGCCTTGGGAACACAGATGCGCAGCATCGGGGAAGCCTTGGCACTGGGAAGAACTGCCCTGGAGGCATTGAATAAGGGGATCAGGAGCTCAGAGAGAAAACTCGAAGGATTATGCAACCTCATTCGCATTGGCCTGTATGATGAAGAGGAGGTTGCAGGGTTTCTCAATAGTGCACACCCCTTGCGCTTGGTTGCTGCCTATACCACGCTCTGCAGGGAAGGATTGGAAGTATTGCCCAAAATTCAGGAGGTCACACAATTTGACCCTTGGTTCCTCAATCTTCTGGTAGAGCAGCTGGATATCGAAAAGGAAGTTGCATTTCACTTGGATGAGGAGACCCTGCTCAAGGCAAAAAAGGCTGGAATGAGCGATGTATATATCGCAATGCTGAGTGGAAGGAAGGCTGAGGACATCGAACGGCTACGGTACGCCTATGAGATGCACCCTGTAACCCATCATGTTGACACCTGCAGCGGGGAGTTTGATGCAATCACCCCCTATCTCTATACCACCTACGGTGAAACGGAGGAAGCAGAACCCATGGGAGAGGATGCGGTGGTAATCCTTGCAAGTGGTACAAACAGGATCGGACAGGGACTTGAGTTCGATACCTGTTGTACCCTTGCCTCAATGGCCTACCGTAGGCTGGGGCGAAAGACCATTATGGTAAATAGCAATCCAGAGACAGTCTCAACAGATTTCAACATCAGTGACAGACTCTACTTGCAAGGCCTCACCGCTGAGGAAGTGAAGGAGATTCTGCGTCATGAACAGACCCAGCGGGTAGTGGTGCAACTGGGAGGCCAGACTCCACTGAACCTTGCCCCATCCCTCACCCGTGCAGGGGCAAGACTGGAGGGAACCAGCCTGGAAGGACTTTTGGATGCAGGGGACCGCGGCAAGTTTTCAGCCTTGGTCTCAGAGCTTGGACTCAGGCAACCAAAGAACAAAGCCGTCACAAAGAATGAGGACATTCTCTTCACCGCACGCGAGATCGGTTTTCCTGTTCTCATACGGCCCAGCCATGTATTGGGTGGACGGGGAATGTACATCGTGTACGATGAAGCGGGGCTTACCTCCATTGAGGGGATTGAGGCATCAGTTGAAGCCCCTGTATTGGTGGACCAGTTCCTTGAGGATGCCTTTGAGTACGACCTTGATGCAGTATCTGACGGCGAAAGCCTCTACGTAGGAGGTATTCTTCAGCATATTGAGGCGGCGGGAATCCACAGCGGGGACTCTGCTGCAGTGTTCCCTCCGTACAAGAGCACCCCAGAACTCCTTGAGGAGATGCAGGAGTGGGCGCACAAAATTGCGCTTGCCCTCCACGTGAAAGGATTGATGAACATCCAGTTTGCAGCCAAGGATGGGAAGCTCTATCTCATCGAGGTAAACCCCCGGGCATCGCGCACGGTCCCCTTTATCTGCAAGACCAGTGCGGTAGACCTCGTTGATGCCGCGGTTCGTGTCTGGGAAGGAGAAACCTTGGTAAAACAAGGGCTGGTAAGAAAGGCTGGCGAG
>Ga0265294_10005862_pt1 | contig 14906 bp, 23 predicted proteins | sample MunlanPumphouse3_FD_192504 | JGI IMG/M metagenome (GOLD analysis project Ga0265294, IMG submission 192504) | Groundwater microbial communities from a municipal landfill in Southern Ontario, Canada - Pumphouse #3 | ecosystem: Environmental > Aquatic > Deep subsurface > Groundwater | place... | reverse complement strand
CCTCTTCAGTCTCTTGTTGTCCTCCTCTATCCCCATGTAACTCACGATTGTCAGAGCCTGAGTCACCAGCCTCTGATTCTCCTCCCTCAGTTCCTGATTCTCCACCACTTTCTTGAGAGTCACTTTCTTCAGAGTCTTGATTCTCTCCTGAAGACTCTGAATCTTTTCCATCTGGTTGACTTCCTCCCTCATCTCCTCTTGAATCATCTCCCTGATCTGACGTTTCGCCTCTGCTTCCATCTCCATCATCAGTGTTCTCATGTTGTATCCTTTTGATTAGTGTCTCTAGAGAGACTAAAGAATCCAATTTCAGCCATTCATCCCTGAGAAATGAGAGTCTATTAATCTCCTGTTGTACTTCATTGGATACCTCAGCACTTTGGTATCCTTGCCAGTCATTCCTAAGGTCATTACCTATTGCTACCATGGCTGCAAGGGTCAAGGAACTCTCCTCTACCCTTTCAATTACCTTAGTTATGCCCCCATTCTTCTTACATGTATCAGCGTAGTGCTTAGACAGGATCTTATCTCTGCCTTGGAACTCCCCCCTCCTGTTGTATTCTGTTCTCTGACTCTGAAGAATGTCCCTTGCTGCTGCTGCAAATTCATCCTTGTCATCTATGTCATAGAAGAACTTCATGTCCTTCATCTGCTTAGAGATTTCTCTGTGTAGATTACCCATGTATTCATCAGCGTCATAGATGGATGGCTCACCTATGATGATGGTACCATCCTTCATTGACACTGGTACTACTGGACCACGGGCCTCTTCAACATGTATTCCATTACCTCCTGCTAATGCTCTTGCAAACATGCTTGCTTCTCTGAGTGAGAAAATATCTACCATGATCTAGTCCCTGCCATCATTTTCAGGATAGTTACAAGTGCAACGGCAGAGAAGCCTGTTGAAAGTACCAGCTTATCTCCTACCATATTATAGAGATCACTCTTTAAGGTGTCAATACCTTCTCTTTGGTCTCCACTTACTCCTCCCCCAGGACGTGTAAGCACTGCAATAACTTTCTCTACAATTTCTTTTGGCATATCAATAGTATTACTCAATTTAGTTTCCTCTCTGCAAAGTATTCAACCATCATACTGGTTTCCATATAGCCACATGCCCCTTTGTTATCGGTAATGAGGATCTCATCTTCATTGGATGCTTTTGTCTGTGCAATAAAAGCCAGGCAGTCTTCCCGATATTCCGCAGGAGCACTCTTACTACCTACTACTACAGCTGCAAGACCAAGCAGGATCTCCTTGGCACCTTCAGGCATCTCAGTCTTGTAAGGGAATGTCCCTTCTTTAAACTCTGGACGTTTACTCATTGTTGTTCTCCTTGTCTCTAGAGAGACGTGTTCATTACCCTTTCAGAGGCCCTCACATAGCCCTTCATTGAATGTATAGATGAAAGGCATAGCAGAGTACCCCTCATACTATCTATGTCTCTGAGCAGGCTCTGAGAGTCTCTCCTATCATCAGGTGACAGAGCAGAGTTCATCATCTGCATTGTACAATATACAGCCAGAAGGTTTATACTCTGGCTGTTGAGGTTGACTTCAATCATCTTCTCTCAGATATTTAAGGCAGTCTATCTTAACAACCATAGCCTTACCACCCTCCATTTCTACAACAGCTTCAGTTGCTGATATATATTTATGAAGAATACAGATAGTCGGCTCATCTGAGCAGTTCTGTACTGCTACAATACAGAGGCCATCTTGTGTACGTCTCATCTCTACATCATCAGCCCATGTAGAGTGTGCCTCCTTGAAGATATAGTGATTGCTACCATCCCGGCATGTCACATGGCTTGGAAGATCTATCATACAACATCCTTCGGTATGCTTAAAAGCACACCCTGTGCAACCCCAAGATGCTGAAGCTGGATGTCTTAAGTATTTCTTACCTTCAATTTTATATATTTTCACTATGATCTCCCTTATCTTAACTCATCATAGAAACCCATCGAGAACATCACCTGATTTCTCAATGTAGGCTTACGGTTAGCCATCTTCAGTATCTTTCTAACTCTCCCCCTAGTTGGCTTCATCTCACTCTTGAGTTGAAGGCGCATCCATTGTCTGTACTTCATTGTTCACTCTCCTCTGTAAAGTATGACTCTTCTTCTGAGTCCCAGGGTACAACAGGTCTCTCTAGAGATACCTTGTACTCTCTTTCTATATTTCTAAAAGCTGCTGGTGGGTTCTCCTCAAGACCAAGGATGCAGTTAGTATGCAAGGTCTCAAGACGTGCTACTAATTCTTCCCACTCTTTGATTACTACCTCTGCCCTTTCCTTTGCTTCCTGTACCTTCTCCTTGTAACCCGGAGTCAAGTATGCCTCTCTGATTTCCTCACTTATCAGCTCTGCAATCTCTTTACTAGAGACGATACGAAAGCCATTATCTTTTAGTGTCTGTATGATCCTGTCTTCTATCTCTCTGAGACACTCACGGGTAGCTGTCTCTCTTTTATGAGAAGGTAGGTACTTCTCCTGTCCTACCTTCTCCGCTTCTTTCAATCTCTTACAGAACATACTAGAGATAGGTGAGTTATTATATGAGTGTACATAGCTACTCTCCATCTCTGTATTCCATACAGTAGCACCTCGGTGGTATGATAAAGGTTTCCCAAGAATATCAATCATCCTCTGATCTGCATACTCTCTCATGTCACCAGCTCCTTGTCTCTAGAGAGGCGTACTCGGCAGGGAAGTCAGTGATAGGTGTAATGCCCAGCTTGAAGCTATCCTCAACATCCATGAAGTCACCATCCAGCTGGGCCTCACGTGCCTTGTACTCTTCCTTAAGAGAGGCCATCTTCTTATCCCATTCAGCGGCAGGTGCATACTCCTGCTGATACTTTTTCTGTACTCTCCTCACTCTATCATCTATCTTTTTATAGAGGACATTATAGTCCAGCTCTATGCAGTCTTTCAGGGTAGGAGTGAGTGCTTTCTTAAGGTCTGAGGCCATAGCTTTACGGTCTCCTGCAATCTCCTCTTCTGTCTTACGAGGGCGTTTCCCCAGTGCTTCCTCACGTTCATTGATCTCTGTCTTCAGAGTACCCCTCTTACACATGGCAAGTTTAGAGAGACGTCTAGTTACCATGCCTTCCAGGTCCGACCACTTCATATCATCTACTTTAATCATTGTTACTCTCCTTGTTTTAGTGTCTCTCTAGAGAGACGTTATTCATACTAGTAAAACAGTTCTCCCCTTTAGTTTACCTCATAGCTGAAGTGTACGCTCTCATGTTCTTCTGCTATCTCGTACCCTATAAGGTATGAAGACAGGCCTACTATTAGAATGCTCATCATATACCTTACCATTGAAGGTACCTCTTCCACATTCCCCAGCGGTCTTCAGATACCTCAAGACCATCTGCTAAGATAGTACCGTCCTCCTTAATTATAACTTCTTTCTTGAGGGCCTGTGTCAGTAGTTCTGCCAAGACTTGCCAATTCCTCTAAGACTTCTCTCTTCATTCTACCACCTCTTTCCATGATTTGCAAGCTCTTTGAGATAGATAGACATCCATGCCAGCAAGCCTATACTCTTCAGTAAGATACCTAACTTCCCTGTTGAAGGTATAGTAGTTCTCAAAACCTTCAGTGCTGAGTTCGTCCACTGTTTCTATACCCTCCGCTGTTTTCATGTTGAAGTAGACTATTTCTTTTTTCATTCTGCTGCCTCAATCTGCTCGACAAGAGCCGACAAGTTTTCATCTATGGAGAAGCAATCATCTATCTCCATAGAACCAATAGGACAGAGCCCTGTGTCGCACACTGTCCCATAAATAAGGGTGGTATCTGTCTTAAGAATGCTGTAGATACCATCCTCAGCCTCTAACTCTCCGACATATTCTGCATTGTCGAGATTCATTCTGTAACCTCTCTTATGACTGGTTCTAGCGTCTCTCTAGAGAGACAGCTGTTTAAGTACACAATGAAGGCCATAAAGGTAACTTTATGGCCTCTGTCTATACTTAAACTTCCAGATATACGTATGACTGCACCTCATTAGTAGGGCCATAAACAATTTTATGGCCCTTGTTCTTTATGCAAAGTGCGGCAACAAGGCTGCAATCATTGGCTGAAGATTGTTCTTTTCGGCCCTACTGCAGCCGTTAAGGACTATGTTCAACTTTTTCAGGAGTGCCTCTGCCTCACTCTTAGGTTCGTAGTTGTTCACCATCAGATTATTCACTGCATTGGCAGCAAAGGCAACATCTACGGGTGTTTCCATCTTGTCAAGATTACCTTGGAGGGCAGTTGTGAGCCTTTCAACTGCCTTAAGGGGAGTTTCAGGTATCTTACAGGCTTTAAGGATTTCACAGCGTGATGCCACCTTATATTTTTCAGGGTATAAAGTACCACTAAGGCCATAACAGAGTACCTTGGCAACATCACCAAGGTACCCCCAAATGACTTTTGTTTCTACCCAGGAGAACCACTGCGGTTCTCCACTTTTATTACGGATTTTCCAGCCTTTTTCTCCTTTCGTTGAGGTGCCATACTCTGGAATAGTAACACTTGATTGGATATGGGCCGACATAGTCTCTTTCAAAACTTGCCCGACAGACTGGATACTCTCCTTTGTCGGCTCCACAGTTGCAGGGTCTATAGAGACCCTTTCCATAATAATGGAGACGGTCTGATTCCAGACCAGCCCCCTATCGTTGGAGCATTTTTCTGCATGGGTCATAGCGCTTGAGGATGCTTTCATTGCACCTGTAATATCCTCTGCCTTAATTCTTCCATATGTCATGTTCATAATAATATCCCTTTGTTTTGGTTTATGAAGAATCTTTCTTTCTTCTCTCTTTTGAGGCTTTCAATGTAGCCTCTAACTTTAATGTCTCTAGAGAGACGCTGAGCTTTTCTCTCGGCTCGGTTCTCTCTAGAGACAAGTATTGTTTTCATCATGATTCCCCATAAGCCGACGAATACAAGGTGCTTCTCTTGATTCCTTTAGGGGGGATAAGGGCACAGTTTTCCTTCTCTTCTCTGTACTCTTCTTCAGTCAACTCTATAAATAATTGTTGCATGAAGTCTTCAGATACCTTTCCTTTCAATTCACGGTAATCTTTTTGAATAGTCATTAGTTCACCTCATAATGAAATTGTACATTCTCTTGTTGCTCTGCTACTTCATACCCTATAAGGTATGTAGACAGAACAAAGAACATGAATACTGCTATTACTGCTATTGTCTTCTTTACCATTTCAGATATCCTTTTATCTGTATCTAAACATAGTTTAGCACATAATCACCTGAAATACTTATTAATGATACTAAGTATTTCAGGTGCAGCAGCACGCTGTACCAGGTACCAGTCCACAAACCCTTTGAAACACTCTGGATCCATGACTCTCTGGCACCACTGGCGAACATCGTCTGCTCGCCATTCTTCAAAACTCCTCTTCAGGTCGTATGCCCTGGAAGATAATTCTTTCAGTGGTGCTTCGTCCTCTGGGTGAGGATTATCCAGCATGGTATTAAATTGCTTATTATACTCTCTTTCTACTACTCCCGAAATCAAACTTACTATTCTTTCGTTCATGATACTTCTCCTTTAGTATAGGGATTTTATTTCAGTCCCTTGTTTAGTGTTTATTTACACAATTGGAGTCATAAAGTCCTATGACCTTATGACTCCTATCTGTACATAAACTACGTTAGCTTTTCTGCATCACCGTAGTTGCCTTACTTTAGTTGAGGATTAATCTTTGTTCATCTTTACCTTGTGAACTATCAAGGGATATATCAAGTATATATCAAACTTTCGCTTATGATTTAATTTATATTCGGCCCGCATCCGGCCTTAGTCCTTAAGGGTATTTTAATCCCTTATCTTTTCTTTATAGTCTGGTAGACAGTGCAGACTTATGTTATTGGGTTTAGTTACTACCCTATTACCTTATCAGAGAGTGCATTCTCTTCTTATCCCTGCAATAAATCTCTACTCTACATTTGCGAGATACTATCTACCTCATGCAAAGTCAGCCCTTATCCGGGAAAGTAACAATTATGTCAAAGATCGTTTGGCTATATAGGGGTGGTACGAGTTCCACCCTCTATCGGCGTACTTCCATAGTGCCATAACCTGTTAAGGTTTATGGTTTTACTTCCTACACTTTACTGGTCTTAAGGGGATTCTAGCTTTCACCTTAAGATAAATACTTCTATCTCCTGTTAAGATTATGCAGGTTCCGGATGGCCTCTGCCATCCTTCTCCCTGCACTTTACTGGTCTTAAGGGGATTCTGCCTCTCTAGAGAGACGCCCCGGTCGAGAATTAGGGGCCCACCCCGGATTTCTGGACGACACCCCCGTCGGGCGGGGTGGTAGCCCCTACGCGCCATTTAAAGGGATTCTGACAGAAAACAATGGGATTCTGCCCATTTACCCCAGATAGTTAGTGTAATCTCTAGGATTATTTTAACTATTTACTAGACAAATGCCCCACGAGATGCTATATAGTAGTAAGAACAAAGGAGATACACAAAGATTCTTCCCTTCTCCCTACAGTATCTTCAAGAGGTTCTTAAGATACTCAATAATATACATATATATAATCAAATAGTGTATCTTAAGTTAGATAACTACAAAGACAAAAGAAGATTAACTACAACTACAGACTCTTAAGAACATGTTAGTACCTAAGAACCTGTTAGTATCTACCACAGAGGTTCATCTTGAATGAAGTAATTAAGCGTGAGGGTCTTTCAGATGCTCAAAAGTACAAGATCCTTAGTGATTACTCCAAAGGTGTTCCAGTAAGAGACATTGCTAAGGAAGTAAACAGAGACAGAAGGTTCATTTCAAACATGATCCAACAGACTCTCAAGGAAATGAATACCATCCGTGAGACAAATGATCTGATTGTAGGAACAGATGACACCAAGATGACAGTACAGCAAGGTATCAATCCTACTAAGTTCTTAACAAGTGACTTCCTCTCTCAGATAGAATCACAAGGTGAAGCATATGCCTACTACTTTGGTAAAACAAATGATAATACATTTGCATTAGCTCAGTCAGGATTGGATAAAGGGATAGCACCTAATCTCAAGAAACAAACTAAAGACTATGTTCTTAGAATTAGAGGCCAGTTCCTAAGAGAGATACCTGAGATAAAAGCTATTATCAAAGCAGAGTATGATAAGCGTCTTAAAGAATGTAACATAGAGAAGCCTCATATACAGGTAGAGCTTCTTGCTCAGATTGATGAGTTAAAAGAGATATGCACTGATGACCCTAAGCAGAGAGTGAACCTTCTTAAGGCAATTGAAATGTTGGGGAGAACTATAGGTGCCTTCACTGACAGGATAGAAACAGTAGAGACTGATGCAAGAAGTGGACTCGAGATTCTAATGGAAAAGATAAAGCAAGAAGAGGGGGTATCTGCTTATGAGCAAAAAGAGTAAAGAGCAGGTACTACTAGAACAGCTTCAATTATATTTTCATGATAAGCCTAAAGAGTGGTTTACAGATGTACTCAGAGTAGAGCTTGATGAACAACAAGAAGAGTTCCTTGAGAATGTTAAGGTTGGTTGTCGTATCTGTGTTAAGTCATCTAAGGGTACAGGTAAAACATTCCTTATAGCAGGCTTGACATTGATGTTCTTGTTCTGTTATCCTGATACGAACATTCGGGTAATCTCTCCTTCTTATGACCAGCTCATTGATGTATTTATGCGTGAGTGTAATCAGCACCACAAGAGAATGCTACCTGAGATTGCAGCACATATAGTTGTCAAGTATGATAAAGTAGTACTCAAGGATGATGAGACACAGATGGCTGTGTGCATCTCCGCTCAATCAACGAAGCGAGAGCGTCAGTCAGGTGTCCATGCTTTTACTCAAGTCTACCTCTTTGATGAAGGTTCAGGTATCCCAGATAGTACATTCTCTAATGCACTTGGTTCTCTTGGTACTGCTCATGGTGGTGGTTATGTAATTATTGTATCTAACCCTGAGCGTGGCAGTCAGCCCTTCTACACAGACCTCTTTACTAAGAAGCCTAAGGGTTGGAATGTAATGACCTTTGATGCCTTCCATAGTAAACAGACATCACCAGAGTTTATAGAAGAGATCAGAGAGCTGTACGGAGAAGACTCAGATGAGTGGAGAGTCATGATTATGGGCGAGTTTGCCAGATCAGATGGTTCCACCTACATCCCTATGTCTCTCGTTGAAGATGCTTCTCAACGTATAGTCAACCAGAGAGATTACATCTCCTACCCTATAGTCATTGGTGTAGATGTAGGACGTAGTAAGTCTGGTGACTCTACAGTATTCTGTGTGAGACAAGGCTGTAAGGTGTTAGACATCTATGAGTTCCAGACAGATGATACAATGATTATAGTATCTAAGCTCAGAGATCTTTATTCATCTACACAAGCCTCAGTCATTTATATGGATGCTGATGGAGTGGGTGGGCCTGTTGCTGATAGATGTAGAGAAGTAGGACTTCCAGTAGTAGATGTACGCTCCTCACTCCCTTCTTCTGACCCAAGACAGTATGCTAACATACGAACACAGTTATGGGGAGAAGTGAGAGAGTGGCTAGTAACAGGATCAATACCTAACCATCAAGGGCTACAGAGAGAGTTAGGTACAATGACTTGGGGCTACAGTGCTAAAATGGCAGAGCAGTTGACATCCAAGAAAAGGATGACTGACAATACAGGTAAGAAGATACCTTCTCCAAATACTGCTGATGCTCTTGCTTACTCCCTCATGGACTCTGCACTAAGTATGAGAAGAAGACGAACTAAAGCACTGCCAGTTATTAGGAGGAGTTGGATATGAACCTAATGATGAAAGGTGACTGCCTCCTTAGGATGCAAGAGATAGAAGCTGGTAGTGTTGATATGGTCTTAACAGACATACCTTATAGTGTAACTCAGTGTCATTGGGATTCTATTATTCCCTTTGAACCTATGTGGGAAAACATCTATAGAGTTATCAAACGTAATGCAGCTATCGCCCTGTTTGGGACTGAACCATTCTCCAGTGCTCTCCGCCTCAGTAACCAGAAGGATTACAAATATGACTGGGTATGGCAGAAGTCTAGACCATCTGGCTTCCTTAATGCTAAGAAACAACCATTAAGGAGCATTGAGAATATTAGCATCTTCTACCAAGAGCAGTGCCTGTACCAACCACAAGGTATATCCTCTTGTAATAAGCAAACATCTACGGGGAATTCTACAGGTAGTGGTGGTACTATAATCTATAATAGTTTGAAACCAGGTACATACACACAGACCAGTACAGGGTATCCCAGACAGGTTCTAACATTTCCCAGTGTAGGCCGTAACAATACACTTCATCCTACACAGAAGCCTGTGGACCTACTAGAGTACCTTGTCAAGACATATACGAGAGAGGGTATGACTGTCCTTGATTTTACAGCAGGGTCATTCTCAACAGCAATTGCAGCTCTTAATACAGGACGTAAGTTTATAGGTATTGAGATGGATAAAGATTACTTTGATGCTGGTGTGCAGCGAGTACAGGAACACATAACCAAACTTGATATTGAACCAGTAATCCTACTCTAAGGAAGGCAATAACTTCGTGGGATTAGCCAACATCTCTCTCTAGAGATACTAAAGCCCACGGGCACAGACATAGGCAAGGAAGAGTATGGAAGGTATTGGAGTTCAGGTTGTATCTATAGATCAGCTAGTCAAGGAGCATCTTGATGGGCTAGATAGTGTAACAGAGGGCATGTCCAAAGAGATGATGGTAAACTCTCTTAGACTACATATTCTAAAATCATTCCAAGATAACAAAGAAGCACGAGAGACTAGTGGAGTAAACAAGCTCCTGCTTGACTCTCTTAGAGATTACAATGGGCAGTACTCCCCAAGTGACCTTGCAAAGATCAGGTCACAGGGTGGCTCAGAGATCTTCATGAACCTTACTTCTACAAAGGTAAGGGCAGCTATCAGTTGGATCAAGGACATTCTTCTTGGTGGTAAAGAAGATGCCTTCTCTATAGAGACTACTCCAGAGGTTGAGTTACCCGATGATGTTGTAGCTAAGATATCTAAGGTAGTAACTAAAGACTTCGAGAGAATGATAGAAGAGGGTAAACAGAAGCCACAGCAAGAAGGCCAGCCACAACAGGCTCCTGATGCTGCTGAGACTCTCAAAGAGATTAATGAAAGGAAGAGAGACCTCTACTCTGCCATACTTAATGAGATTAATAAAGAGGCAGACTTTGCTTTTAATCTCATAGAGAAGAAGATCAAGGATGGTATGAAGGAAGGGCAGTGGGATTATGCACTGTCTGAAGTTATTGATGACTTCTGTATCTTTCCTACAGCATTCCTCAAAGGTCCAATAGTAACAGTACAGAAGAGACTTAAATGGGAGAATGGTGAGGCAGTACCTTCTAAAGACTATGTGATGATGAACAAGAGGGTATCTCCTCTTGACATGTATCCTGCTCCTGAAGCTACTACAGTTAATGATGGAGATCTCATAGAGCATCTTCGTATGTCTCGTAAAGAGATTGCATCTCTGATTAATGCTAAGAACTATGATGCTGATGCTATCAGAAGAGTGTTGTCTAATAACGAAGGTAAAGGGCAGCCTGAAGCATATGACTCAAACATTGAACAGGAGAAGGCTCAGGAAGAGCTGAGGGACTCTGTAGACAGTTACAACAAGAACGTATACCATGGGCTGCATTTCTTTGGAACTGCTCCTGTGAAGCTCCTAGTAGAGTGGGGTGTTGATGACCCTGAACTTACAGAGAGAGACCCTGACGATGAGGTAGAGATTGAAGCTATCCTCGTAGGATCAGAGGTTATTAAATGTGTTTTGAATGATGACATCTTAGGAAGGCGACCCTACTACTCTGCCAGTTACCAAAAGAGACCTGGGAGTATATGGGGAACCGCTCCTCCTTATCTGATGAGAGATATTCAAAAGATGTGTAATGCTTGTGCAAGAGCCTTAAGTAACAACATGGGCCTTTCATCTGGCCCTATCATGGAGGTTGTGATTGACCGTCTAGCTGATGGTCAGGAGGTACACTCTCTTAGACCTCTTGATATTATACAAACTACCAGTGACCCTTCAGGTGGCTCTGGTAAGGCAGTGAACTTCATCCTTGTACCTTCAGTAGCTGCTGAGCTGCTTGCTGTGTACAAAGAGTTTGAAGTAAGGGCAGATGATGTTACTATGATTCCTCGTTATGCCTACGGTAATGACAGGAATGGTGGAGCTGGACAAGCATTAGCAAACTATGAAAGGGTTGTGACGCCTTCTGGTACAGTAGCTATCTGTGACCTTTCGGTAGGTGACAGAGTATGCAACACCTATGGGTCTTGCTCTACAATCAAAGGGGTCTACCCTCAAGGGGTGTCTGATATATTCAGGCTTACCTTCTCTAATGGAGAGATTGTAGATTGTGACATGAACCATAGATGGTCAGTCCGCTCCCATAATGACAGGCCTTTTAGGACACTGACTACAGAGGAGATATTAGATAAGGGCCTCTTTAGAAAAACTAAGGCAAGCCCTAATGGGCTGAGATCTAAATGGATGTTACCTTACACAGAGGCAGTAAGCTATGATGCTGTAGACGTATCTATAGACCCTTATACTTTTGGAGCTATTCTTGGAGATGGTGATAAGAGGGCAAGGATGACCTCTATGGATCAAGAAGTATTTGACAGGATTCCATACAAACTAGGAAAGATAGATCATAAGAAGGATAATAAAGCTTGGTCACAAACTATCCTTGGCATCAGCAAAAAGCTTTACAAGTATTTAGGTGGTGCCAATTGTTATAACAAATTCATACCTGAAGACTATTTAAGAAACTCTATAACTGTTCGTAAAGAAGTGCTGAAAGGCATGATGGATACAGATGGGTGCATCTCTAAGAACGGAGATTGTTTCTATTTTACAGTATCTGAGCAACTTGCTAAAGATTTTAAAGAGCTGGTGAAATCTTTAGGAGGTACGGTAAAATCTATCCAGAAAAGGGTAGACCCCAGAGAAAACAGGGTAGACGGGTACAGAATAGCCTTTTACACAGATTTTGCTCCAGTGCATCTGACAAGAAAAATAACAAGGTTTAAGTGCAGGGCTAAGAGACACACCTATATAGATAAGATAGAGTATATAGGAGAGCATGAAGCAACCTGTATTGAAGTGGATGCAGCAGATCATAGGTTCCTTGTAGACAACTTCATCGTAACTCATAACACAGCGAGTGGTATGGCCATGCTCCTTGATAGTGCATCTAAGGGAATTAAAGATGCTATTCGTCACCTTGACGAAGGTATCATTATCCCACGGGTAGAGATGGAGTTTGCTACAGTAATGCTAAAAGGAGATATTCCTTTCTCTGGTGACATCCATGTAATTGCTAAAGGTTCTCAGACTCTTACAATGGCAGGAGCACAACAGATGCGTAGGATTGAGTTCCTTCAGACTACTGCTAATGCTACTGACCAAGAGATTATGGGACCTACAGGTAGAGCAGAGATCCTAAGAACTATGACAAAAGATCTTAATCTTGGTGAAGATGTTATCCCCAACAGACAAGAGATCAAAGCATACTTCAAGAAGAAAGAACAGAACCAAGGTGCTCCTTCTGACAATGTACAGGCTGCTCAGATTCAGAATGAGACTATACTTAAGATTGCTCAAGAGAGAAACCAACTTACTGCTGCTGACCTCCAGAGGAAGTCTCAGAAGGACCAAGCAGATGTACAACTTAAAGCTCAGGACATGCAACAAAGAGCACAGTCTGATGCTAGTAAGCTGACAGGAAAGCTGCAAGATACTAAGATTAAGACTGCTAGTGAAGAGCATAGAGCTAATCAAGCTATTGCCTTGAGTCTGAAAACTGGTGACAAATCAAACTCGGTGTAAATTATGGGTAAGAACAAGATCAAACCAAAAGGTTTAAGAGTAGTTATGTACTGCCCTATACATGGAGTAACAACATTTAAGTATAGGACATGCTACCATAAGAGAGTTAAGAAAGAGTATGGTAGGTATGAATGTATAGCTTGCGGTAATATCCGCTCTAGAGATCTTCACCGTAAGCGTAAGATTATGGCAGTAGAGTATAAGGGAGGTAAGTGTGCAAGATGTGGAGGAGTATTTGAGCCTTGTGTATATGACTTTCATCATATAGATCCTTCTACTAAAGAGTGCAAGCCTTCACAACTCCTAGGCTATAAATGGGAGACGCTTACAGAAGAACTGGATAAATGTATAATGGTTTGTGCTAACTGCCACAGACTGATACACAATGAAGAAGGGTATGGCGACCACGCCAACAATGTATAAGGAATAATATGAACTTTGGTAAAGCTATAGAAGCATTGAAAGAAGGCAAGAAAGTTGCTCGTAGAGGCTGGAATGGTAAAGGTATCTTTATTGAGTTGCAAGTTCCAGACGCATTCTCAAAGATGACGTCTCCTTTTATCTACATCAACACAACTGGCCTCAAAACAGATAATCAAGATGCACCGAAAAGCCTTGTTCCTTGGCTTGCATCACAGACTGATATGCTTGCAGAGGATTGGGAAATTGTATAAACAGAAATTAACTAACCAAGAGGTAGAAAGAATCCAGTCAGGAGATATTACTCTCCTGCTTGAGTTTCTACACAAATCAGATCAGAAGATTATAGCTGATCTTAAAACCCCTAACAGCAACACCTCGCTTCTCCAAGGAGCCTCGGGTGTTGTAGACAGATTAATTCAAATTCTAGAGGTCAACCCTTAACAAGGCCCTTGACCCAAGGTGAATAATGCGAGACAGTATAGAGAGCTTAGCAAAAGAAGAGCAAGAACTTGAGGAGAAGATTTTTGGTACTCCTTCCTCTGAAGAGACCACTGACGAGGAAGCTACCACGACTGAAGCTGGAGCAGAAGAGACACCCGCTGAGGAGGAAGCGTTGGTCGCGCCTAATCCTGAGCCTGCCACGGACGAGCAGCCGAAGCCACAGACAGAGAATTGGGAATTGAGGTATAAGAACCTCCGTGCTTCACGGGATGAAAATACCTACGAAGCTAAGGCTAAACTAGCCGAAGCCTTGAAGACTATCAATAAACTGCAAGATCGGATTCAAAAGTTGGAAGAAGCTCAACCAAGTGTAGACCCGCTCGAAGGAGCCTTTACACCTGAGGATACGGAACAACTAGGAGAGCAAGCTGTAGAGGCGATGAAGCGTGTGACTCAGAAAGCTACCGCCGCTGCTTCAGCCCGTTATGATGCTGAAATCAAACGGCTGCATGAGCAACAAAGGGAGCAAGAGAGAAAACAAGCTGAAGCTGCACAACAGGATGCTTATAACACCTTCCTAGGCCGTATTGAACGAGCACTCCCAGATTGGAAAGATATCAACTTTGACCCTAAATTCATGGAATGGTGTAAAGAGTTGGATGTTGATGGACTTCCAAGAAGCAAGCACTTCGCAAGAGCTGAGGCTCAAGGGAATGCAGCACTTATTATCAGATACATGCAGGACTATAAAGCGTCTCGTACTGCAAAGGTATCCACTGACAAGCTCGCCGATAAGGTGACTCCTGTTGGTAATGGTGTTGGTTCCACCCAAACAGGCGCTCAAGAGAATAAGAAAATCTCAAGAGCATTCGTAGATAAATTCTATGATGACCTGAGCCGGGGCAAGTACAAAGGCCGCCACTCAGAAGCTATGGCTATTGAAGCGAAGATTGATGCTGCTGCGGTGAGGGGAGACATAGTACAATAAGGAATTAAATTATGGCTATTCGTCCTTCAACTAACACTGACTATACTGGTATTACTTCTTCTTATGTGGATAGCACTAAGTTTATCCCGGAACTTTATTCCAAAAAGGTCCTTAAGAACTTCTATACCAGTACCATTTATAAA
>Ga0265294_10005861_pt1 | contig 14907 bp, 11 predicted proteins | sample MunlanPumphouse3_FD_192504 | JGI IMG/M metagenome (GOLD analysis project Ga0265294, IMG submission 192504) | Groundwater microbial communities from a municipal landfill in Southern Ontario, Canada - Pumphouse #3 | ecosystem: Environmental > Aquatic > Deep subsurface > Groundwater | place... | reverse complement strand
GCTTTTCCACAAGCCTGCTTGCTCATTGCTGTGAAGCATGTGCCAGCCTCGATGCAGATCTCTTGCTCCCTCCTGGAGCCCGCAGGTATCTTGAGGTGACATCCTCCATGGACTTCGAGCAGAGTCTTCTGGTTCCTCTCAGCGATGCTGCCACACTGAGGATCAAGCGGTATCTGTTGCGATACGCGCAGATGATCGGGCAGCGGATGCTCAAAACACTCTCATCTCCCATTTTGTGGGAGGCGACGAGTCTGTAAATGTGTATACTTATGTGAAAGGTTGTTATATATGGTTTGGAAAAAATCTCCCGTTTCGTCCCAGGACATCCGCCGTCTGCATGAACAGTACGGTTTGGATGTCATCAGCTCCTCGATACTTGCAAGAAGAGGCTTAACCAGTCGAGAACAGATCAAATTTTACCTGGAGAGTGAACTTTCCTATCTCCATAACCCATTTCTCTTCGATGACATGGAAGAGGTTGTGGATCGCATCAATGAAGCAGTCACTGAAGGAGAGAAGGTCTGTGTGTTCGGGGACCGTGATGTAGACGGTATTACGAGTACTGCCTTGTTGATACAGGAACTGCGATCCCTGTCACTGGAAGTCAGTTATAAGCTTCCCGATGGTGATGAGCCGTATGGGCTCACCATGGAGGGAGTAGACATGGTTGCGGCCCAGCATGTAACCCTGATCATAACGGTTGACTGTGGTATCTCAAACTTTGATGAGATTGCCTATGCACACAGTCTTGGCATCGATACGATTGTCCTTGATCACCATATCAGTGGAGACAGCTTGCCACCAGCCCTTGCCATCATCGACCCAAAGGTACCCGGTTGCGGGTACCCTTTCGAACATCTTGCCGGATGCGGAGTTGTGGCCAAGGTGATTTGGGCACTGAGATTCAGCAAAACGGATTTCTATCGGGAGGAGTGCATCCTTCTTCATGCACAACCCGGTCATGATACGGTTATTATCCAGGCTGTGAGGATTGAAAACCTTTTGGTTGTTGATCGTGTCATCGAGGAGATCAACCCAGGTCTTATCGATGTAAGCAAGAGCAAGGCACTGGAGTTTCTCTCTGCAGGGCTCCCTATCTTGGTGGTTGATGCAGCCGCTGAGCTTGCCCAGCTGAGGCAAGCCTTCGGCAAGAAGATCGATATTCATCTTGTTGATATGCGCAGCGAAATGGAAGCGGTCCTTCCCGTGGTGAAGGGGAAGGGCTTATTTGCCCTATCCAATATCAGCAGGGCAGTACGCTATTCCCCCCATGGGAAGGATGAGCTACAGGTTCTGTATACCTTGTTCATTGCCTATTGCATGAAGCGGTATCCTTCCCTCGATGCTGAGTATGAATCAGTGCTCGATCTGGTTGCCATTGGTACGGTTGCCGACTTGATGCCAATGGAAAACGAGAACCGAATCCTGGTAAAACGTGGCCTCAAGGTGCTCGCGCAAGGGCGTAGGCAGAGTCTGCTTCCATTATTCTCCATGCAGAACCTGATGGGGAAGCAGCTTTCAACCAGCGACATCTCCTGGCAGATCAGTCCAGTAATCAATGCCTCCGGGCGTATGGGGAAACCGACGGTAGCCTTGGAAATGTTGCTTGCAGGAGACCTGTATGAGGCAGAGTCCTTGGCAGGGGAGTTGATCAAGCTGAACAAGGAACGGCAGAAGCTTGGTGAAGATGCGTGGGACCGGATGAAGGAAAGTGCCCAAGAGAGCTTTGAAGAATCGGGAAGCAAGCTTGTCGTTGTAGAGGATAGTACGCTCTCTCGGGGAATTACCGGTCTGATGGCAAGCCGATTGCTGAGACAGTACAACGCTCCTGCCATTGTCCTGGCAACTGTGGATGAGAGCAGGGTCTCTGCTTCCATGAGAAGCCCTGAAAACTTTGATGCAAGGGAGTTCCTCTCTCGTTTCAGTGATCTCTTCCTGGACTTCGGAGGACATACCTGTGCCGGTGGTTTTTCCATGGATGTTGAGCACCTTGCTGAATTCAAGAAGCGTGTTGCTGATGAGATAGATACGATGGATTGCATGATTGATGATGCGGAGGATGAGCTTGTCATCGATGTAACACTACCCGATACCTATATGACCCCTGGTATCATCAAGGTGGTGGAGTTCTTTGAGCCCTACGGGGAGAAGAACCCTCCACTGGTGTTGATGATGGAAGGAGCACAAATTGAAGATATTCAGTTCATGAACAACAAGGGTGGTAGTGTCCAACATGTCAAGTTGACCCTTGCCTTCGGTGAGTATAAGTGGCCGGCATTATTCTGGCGTGCAGGAGATCGTGTAGGTAAGGATTTTGACAAGGGAGACCGAGTCAATGTGGCGTTCCGTTTGGGACGGAACTACTTCCGCAACCAGGAAAGCCTGCAACTGACCATCATGGACCTGAAGAGAGCGGAATAATCTCTTGGGTGTACTTGACATGCAGTGAGAATTTATTGCAATCTACAACACGTCAAGTTGAACCCAGTAATAGGGAAGGGGGGTGATTTTATATATGGCATTTGTAAAAGTAGATGACAATGAACCTCTTGAGAAGTCTATCAAGCGTTTTAAGCGCATGGTTGAGAAAGAGGGGATTATCCGCGAATGGAAAAAGCGGGAGTACTTTGAGAAGCCCTCCACCATCCTCAACAGGAAGAAGAAAGCGCTTGCACGCAAGCAGATGAAGAAGGTGCGGAAACTGCACGGCTCAAAGAACTACTAAAACACCAAACCGTCGGCTCAGCCGGCGGTTTTGCTATAGTATTACCATCTTAAAAGAAACTCTGTATCAATTATAAAATTCCCTTAATTCTTCCTATTCGGAAAGATTTAAAGGGAAATTTTCTTTATCCGTCAAAATTTGTAAAATAAATTAGACAAAAAGGTGTTTTCTAGTGTACAATTCCCTCTGTAGAAGGTCACGGGGAGACGCAACCCTGAAAAACACGCTATTTATAGAGAGGAAATTACAACTATGCTAATTCTCATTTCTGACGCCTTTGATGATGTGCTGGCAGGAAAACTGACCGCCTTCGGAGAGGTCACCACAGACAAGAGTCGCCTTGGTGAGGCGAATGTTGTTCTGGTACGGAGCAAGACCAAATGTACCAAGGACTATATCGATCAGGCACCTAACCTGAAGGTAATCATCCGCGGAGGTGTTGGTATAGACAACATCGACAAGGCATATGCAGAGAGTAAAGGCATTGTGGTTCGCAATACCCCTAAATCATCAGCAATCGCAGTAGCCGAGCTGGCATTTGCTCTTATGCTCAGTACCCCGTGTAATCTGGTAACCTACCATAACGGGATGAAGAGTGGTCAGTGGCTCAAGAACGTGAAAAGAACTGAACTCTACGGGAAGACGCTCTGTCTCTTCGGTATTGGCAATATTGCTCGTAAAGTAGCTGAGCATGCAAAAGCATTCGGCATGAACGTGGTAGCGTACGATAAATATGTGAAGAGCAGTGATGCTGCCGATATGAAAGAGACTCCCGAGGAAGCAGTAAAGGATGCTGACTATATCTCCTTGCACCTTCCCCTTACTGATGAGACCCAGTGCATGGTAGGCAAAAAGCTGATTTCCCATTGTTCCAAGAAACCGGTCATCATCAACACAGGACGTGCTCGCTGTGTCCAGGAAGATGAAATGGTATCGATGCTTGAAGATGGATCGGTTAGCTGGTACTGCACTGATGTCTGGCCCACAGATCCTCCTGCCGAGGATTACCCCATTCTTAAGGCAGAGCGTGTAACGCTTACCCCGCATGTAGGGGCAAATAGTGTGGAGAATCTTGCACGTATCGGCGATGAAGCCTATGAAATTCTGGAAGGATTGAAGAAGGAAGGAGTAATTTGATGGAACGGAAGAAAAATTATTTTGCAGGTCCCTCGGTAATGCCGGTAGAGGTACTGGAGAAACTCAAGGAAGATATGGTCGACTTCAAGGGACAAGGATTGTCCATGATCGAGGCCAGTCATCGTGGCGGCATGTTTGAAGAGATGTATGACGAGTGTCTCGGTCTCTTCAGGGAGTTGCTGGGTATCAGCGATGAGTATGATGTCTATTTCCTTGGTGGTGGAGCAACCTTGCAGTTCACCATGATCCCAATGAACTTCTTGCGTCCTGGTACTGTTGCCGATTATATCCGAAGCGGTACCTGGTCCAACAAGGCTGCAGATGATGCCGAGAAACTGGGGAAGGTCAACTACTACTATGATGGAAAGGCGAACAACTACTCCAGTCTTCCCGATCCCAAGACTGTCAAGCCAAGCAAGGATTCCAGTTACCTCTATCTCTGTTCAAATGAAACAATCGGGGGTATTGAGTGGCAGGACTTCCCTGATACCGGCTCCGTTCCCTTGATCGGTGACATGTCCAGCGATATCTTCAGTCGTCCCATTCCCGTGGATAAGTTCTCCATGATCTATGGTGGGGTACAGAAGAATCTTGGACCTGCAGGTGCAACCTTCGTGATCATGAAGAAGTCCCTGCTTGAGAAGCAGAACTCCAATCTCACTGCATACATGGACTACAAGCTGCATAGCAAGAACAAGGGGTTGTACAATACTCCTCCTGTGTTCTCCATCTGGGCAGTGAAGCTGGTCCTTGAGTGGATCAAGGCAAATGGTGGAACCGAAGGTATGTTGAAGCGTGCCCAGGAGAAGAGCAGTATCATCTATGATACCATCGATAACTCTTCCTTCTTCCGTAGTCCTGTTGATGCTGCATATCGTTCCAGGATGAATATTGTTTTCCGCCTTCCCAGTGAGGAACTGGAAGCAAAGTTCATCGAGGAATCAAAGAAGGCAGATATGCTTGGTCTCAAGGGACACCGTTCAGTTGGTGGCCTGAGGGCAAGTATTTACAATGCACTTCCTGTTGAAGATGTTGAGGCACTTGCTCAGTTCATGAAGGAATTCGAAAGGAAAAACGGGTGATAGCATGAAAGTGAAAATGGATGAAACGAACAAAGCGATAATCCGACAGTTGCGTGATGGCAGAAAGCCTTTCAGTGCTATTGCTGAAGAGCTGAGCATCACGGAAAATACCGTTCGCGCTCGCGTCAATAAGCTGATTGAGGAGGGTGTGCTGGAGATTTCCGGGTTGGTGAATCCGGAAGTAATACCTGGGTTGCAGGTGGTCATGATGGGGGTGAAGCTGAAAACCCTTGACTTGGAGAGAAAAGCCAAAGAATTTTCCAGCCTCCGAGGGATCATCTCTGCTTCAGTTGTTACCGGTCGCTATGATCTGATCGTCCATTTGGTTCTGAGTGAGGAAGAGGGGCTGAGTCTCCTGGATTTCTTCAAGACGGAACTTGATAAGATTTCTGAGATTTCTGAGGTGGAAACCTTTGTGGTCTATCAATCACATAATCTGAGAATTCCTTATATCCTCTAGTTCCTGTATTGCATAACACGTGTAGGGTGCCTGAAAAGGCACCCTACACTGTATCTTGAACCCCTTCTGTGGTTGTTGATAAAAGCAGTTGCAGGTTGTAGAGAAACCCTTTCTTTCATGTTATACTACCTCATGCTGTGTCAATGACACGAATGATACTTACCAGTTGAGGAGAGAAATAGTATGGCAGACCTGTCTACATCATATCTTGGATTGAAATTGAAAAACCCCTTGATCGCAGGGAGTAGTCCCCTTACGGCATCATTGGATAACCTGAAACGTTGTGAGGATGCAGGATTATCTGCTGTGGTACTGAAATCCATCTTTGAAGAACAGATTGAATTGGACAGTGAGTCAGCTGTGGATGAATCAGATGCATATCTCACGCATGCTGATGCCTATGGATTCATGAAACATGCAAGCATGGAACAGCAAATCGATGCATACCTGACCTTGCTCGAGGATGCCAAACAAGCGTTGGATATTCCCGTTATTGCCAGTATTAACTGCAAGCAGAATGGTAGCTGGATTGAGTATGCAAAACGCTTTGTAGCCTGTGGTGCTGATGCAATTGAATTGAACCACTACGTGGTAGCTGCAGATGTTGAGGTGGAAGGGGCAACACTTGAGAAGGAGTATCTCTCTCTCGTAAAGAGTGCCAGAAAACAGCTCAAGCTTCCCATCAGCCTGAAAATGGGTCCAGCTTTCTCCTCTCTGGCAAATATGCTCAGGCGATTTGACGAACTCTCCATTGATGGAGTGGTATTGTTCAATCGTTTCTATAGCCCTGATATTGATATCAACAAACTTGCTTTGGTTCCTGCGCAGATGATAAGCAGCAAGGATGAATATGCATTGAGTCTCCGTTGGACTGCACTGATGAGTGATGAAGTCCGTTATGATATCTGTGCTGCTACCGGTATTCACAGTGGAAGCACTGTGGTAAAGCAGTTGCTTGCCGGAGCGAAGGCCGTCCAGTTGTGCTCCGTTTTGCTAAAGCAAGGACTCTCTTCTGTAGCAAAGATTGAGAAGGAGCTCTCCGACTGGATGGATTCACACGCATACTCCAGTATCTCTGACTTCAATGGCAAGTTGGCCCAGGAGAGGATGACGGATCCTGCTAAATGGGAACGAGTCCAGTACATGAAGTCAATTCTGGAAGCTCAAAAGGGTTGAACCATGAATGTAGAACAATATAAAGACATAGCCCCCTATAGGGGGCCGGATGTTCGTGAAGCAATTGAACGTGTATTAAAGGATAAGGATGCACTACTGAGGATTCTCTCCTCGCTCGGACCTGTTGAAACAGAAGCAGAACGACAACAGGTGGAAGCCTACGCCAAATATATAGTATCACAACTGGAGACAGTGACGAGCTATGATGAGTTCCAGGAGCGTATAACCGCTGGGGTGTTCCTTCCTGCCATTATCGACAAGAGCGTCGATACATTCTCATTTGATGGGCTGCAGCAGATTGAGGATGACAAAGCGTACCTGTTCATGAGCAATCATCGGGATATCGTGCTTGATTGCGCCCTTATTGACCTTGCACTCTATAAAGGTGGAAAGATGTTCTGCGAGATGGCAATCGGGGATAATCTGCTGACCAATCAGTTTGTGACCGACCTGTTCAAGCTCAATGGTGGGGTGACCGTCAAACGTACGCTTCCCATGCGGGAGAAGTACCTGGAATCGATCAGGCTGAGTGCATATTTTGTTGAGTTGATCACTGAGGAGAACAAATCCATCTGGGTTGCTCAGAAGAGTGGGCGGGCAAAGGATGGCATAGATGTAACCACACCTGCGATCATTAAAATGCTCCACCTCTCCCAAAAGAAAAAGGGAGTCACCTTCTCCCAGGCGGTAAACAGCTGTCGCATCGTTCCTGTTGCAGTAAGCTACGAGTATGATCCCTGCGATATGATCAAGGCAGGGGAGGAAGTTACACGTCTCGCGAAGGGCGAGCAAGCAAAGAAGCGCTATGAGGACCTGATTTCCATCTCCCACGGCCTGAAAGGGTACAAGGGGAATATCCATATTGCCTTTGGTACTCCGCTGGAAGGAGAGTGGGAGAATTCCGACCAGGTAGCCCAAGAGATTGACCGGCAGATTCATACCCTCTACAAGCTCTGGCCTACCAATCTGTTTGCCTATGACTACCTGCACAACAGCACACAGTTCCAGGACTCCTATCGGGATTTTGACAGCGAAGCTTTCCTCTACCGTTTCAAGGGTACTCGTGAGGAGGTACGGCAATTTGCGCTCAACACCTATGCGAATCCAGTTGCATCATACTTGGCTGCACAAGAAAAGTAGTGTTTTTCTGCTTCTTCTTTGTATCCTTCTTCTTGCTTCCTGCAGGAAGGAGGAGATTGTTGTAGTCAATCTGGAACATGAGAGGTCCCTGGTATTCGATCTTGAAACAGGATTGGGTAGTGAGCACTTGTCACTCTCTTTCGATCTCCTGGGAGAGGAGAGACCAGTGCAGGTGCGTCTTTCCTCATCAAACGAGGTCTCCAGCTGGATTGTCGATACCAGTGGGGAAAGGACCTCCCCAGATACAGCACGGTACCGGGTGGGGCCTCTTACCATGGGAGAAGGGATACCGTTTTCTCCTGGAGTATATGAAATCACGATCATCAATGAGGAGGGAATCATACGAAGCGAACAAATTGAACTACCTACTTCAATGATGGAAAAAATCCCAGAGGAAATACCTCACTACGATGAGGAATCAGGTAGATTGTCCTCGATCCCTGTTCCCAGTCAACTCAACCGGTATGATGAGACAGGCAGGTTTCTTTCGACGCTTTCCCTGGATGAGGATTCTTATACCATGAGAGAAGAGGATTTCTCCTTGGCCCTCATCATCGACAACATAACTTACCTTGTGCAACGTTAGGTACGCTGCACAGCCTTCATCAACTCATCCTTGTGGAGCCTGATGACAAAGGTTCTGCCATGCGGACAGGTCGGCTCAGCGAGAGCAAACACCTTTTCAAGCAGCGAAATGGCCATCATGCGGTCGATTGAGTCCCCTGCCTTGATCGCTGCATGGCATGCAACAATGGCATAGAGTCCTTTCTCGACCTCTTCGCTCTCCCCACTCATCGTCTGGATGAAAGAGACCAACTGTTTTTCCACCGAACGGTAGATTGCTGGGATTGCATGGATCTCCCAGAGGAGGTCATCACTGCGGACCAACTTGATCCCCAAATTCAGGTATACATCCAGATTCCCCTGCAAGTAGTTGTCAACGTCACGTTCGACCTCAAAGGAGAGCGGAATCATCAGGGACTGTACTTCTTTCTTTGCACGTACCTCATCAAAGAGAATCCTCTCATGCGCTGCATGTTGGTCAACGAGGTAGAGATCATTCTCCTTCTCTGCAACCAGAAAAAGGTTGAAGGCCTGCCCGAGGTAGGTGAATTGCTTCTGTTCAGCCTGTATATCCCAGATATTCTCAGTTTCGGTAGCACGGGTTGCCTGCATTCCATCTGATTGGAGAATTTCCTTCGCTTTCTGGAACCACTCAGGGTCGATGGGCTTTCTTGCCTCTCCCTGGTATCTGCTGCTTCTCTCATGGCTGGATGCATCCAGAGACCTCTGATGGGTATAGGTTGCCTTGGGAGTGAGGAGGGGAGTCTGTTCGTCCTGTATCTCTTTTGCAACAATCCGCGGTATGGTGCGTCGGACCTGGCTGGAGATCATTCCCACTACCTGATGATGGATCTCGGCTTTGTTCCTGAGTTTCACCTCACGCTTGGTAGGATGGATATTGAAATCGACCAACGTAGGGTCCACATCAATAAAGAGATAACAGTAGGGAAAGGCTCCACCGTGCAGCATCTCTCCGTATCCATAGGTAACTGCCTGTACGAGGGCAAACTCCTCCACAGGCCTGTTGTTCACAAAGATCTTGATATGGGAACGATCACTTCTATAGAGTGCAGGAGAAGAGCAGACTGCATAGAGGTTGAAGCGACCAGCGCTGTCATAGAGCTCAATCATCTCGGAGGGAACGATATTCTGGCTGATAGCCAGGACATCCAGAACACGTTGTTTTTTATTAGTGGCAGGAAGATCCACCCTGACCTTCCCATCAGTGATGAACCGAAAAGATCGTTCGGGAAAGGCGAGAGCCTTCTCCTGAAGGACATAGCGGCACATGGTTGCTTCCGTTGAAGGTCTTTTCAGGAACTGACGCCTGGCAGGGAGTTCCTTGAACAAGCCCTCAACGCTTACCGTTGTTCCTTCTCTGGGTCCACCGGGTTGCACCTCACCTTTTATCCCATTATCCACGGTGATCTGATAAGCATCCTGTCCTTGGTAACTGCTGGCAATGGTGACAGTGGATACTGCGGCAATGCTATATAATGCTTCCCCGCGGAAACCCATGCTCTTGATATGATACAGATCTTCAAGATCATGAACCTTGCTGGTGGCGTGGCTTTCACAGAGTAGGGGGAGGTCATCCTTTGCAATGCCCTCTCCATCATCGATCAATTTGATCGACTCAAGGCCCCCATCGGTGACACTGGCGACCAGTTGCTTGGCTCCTGCATCCAGTGCATTGTCGAGCAATTCACGAATGACAGAGGCTGGCCTATCAATAACCTCGCCTGCAGCAATACGCTGTGCTACAAGCGGATCGAGCTTTTGTATTCTCATAGCATGACTCTACCATAGAAGGGATAAAAGGGCAAAACCTCTCTCTAGAACTGTTTGTCAAGATTCAGTGAGACTCGTACGCTTACCACTGGATTGGTGTAGCTTGTTACCTGGGCAGGGTATTGGGCTTTCAGCAGGAGTGTGAATGGATCGAAGGCATATTGAAGAGAGAGGAAACTTGTGCTGTATGGCCCCCTCAGCAAGGAGAGAGCAGTCTCATTTCCTGCAAATACCTCAGAGAAGTTGCTTATGATACCCAGCTGTGCAAACCCAAGACCGACCTGAAGCCGTTCTTTGGCATAGGATAATGAGAACTGGCTATAGTCTGCTTGATGGGCTGCGGAAACAGGAGAGGCAAGATTGGCGAAGGCAAAGCTTGAGCTGAACGGGAGGTTGAACAGCAGTCTTGCTTGCCAGACCTTTCCCTGTATTCGTACATCACCCAATACCTCAACTGCTGCTGAATAACTCGTGTCTAGGAATGAAGCAAACTCATTGGCGATAAGGGGGTGGTTCTCACCCTTGGTGAGGGAAACCAGTATCTTTGAGAAGAACTGATCCTTCTTCATCGAGAATCCTGTTCCGACAAGGTAGTTTGGAAATATGGTACCTACAGAGGTGTCTATGAATGAGTCGGTATCCAAGGTAGGGTAGGCAGGCAGGTATCCGCTTGCATGCAAGAGGAATTTGAATTCAGTGGTTCTTGAGTCAACCACGGGAAACCCAAGGCCAAGGAATGGATAGGTATTGATGCTCCAGGAAGGATTGTTGTCAACCACAGCAACGCCACCAAGTGCTACGGACATGCGATAGCCACTTTTTGGAGTAAAGCGGAGCAAGGATGAACCAAACTGACGGTCGTTGTTGGAAAGTGAACCAAGGTAGAGATCGTCGAACGTGGTTACCATGGTAACCGGCCCAAAGGTAAGTTGGTTCAATACCGCCAAATTTTGGTCAGATATCAGTGATGGTGCAAACAAACTGGTCAGTTCCGTGGTAATCGGGAATTTTCGATCCAACGTCAAATAGAAGGCACTGCTGCTGTAACCGATCCTCAACTTGTCAATGAATGAGAATGCATAGGACGCCATCTCCAGGCGGGAAGTGGGGACGGGATATGCCGTATTGGTGTATGAAGAGAAATCTTCAGTCTCAAGAAAGCCTTGCAACCTGATGCTGAACAGTCCTTTTTCGAAGTATGGCTTGAGAAAGAGTTGATGGTGCAAGGAATCTGCATTGCTTCCATCAAAGGTAAATTGATAACCGAACTCTACCCCGAAGGATCCTGTTACTCTCGCTTCCTCTGCAGAAAAGGCCAAGGTTGGCCTGGTTGTCTCTGATGGGTATGCAAGGGTAAGTTCCTCTTCATCGCTTGCTGTAGCTTCTTCCAACGCTGTTTCCAGTACTTCCTCTTCCATATCGGGCAAGGGGATAGTTTCAGTTACGGTATCTTCAATTTCCTCGACTGTCTCAACATCGACCACCTCTTCTACGAGCGGTATCTCAATGGTGACAGGCTCATCATCCTTGATCTCAGTTACTACCACAATTTCCTCTGCCTTCACCTCCGCTTGGATAGAGGAAGGAGAGGGAGGGACCTGAACGGTTTGAGATATACTGGAAAAGGTGGGAATCTCTGGTGTCATTGGGCGGATGGTGATCTTTATCTTGTCCTTGGGTGGGGCAAGGATGATATTGCTGAACTGGCTTACACGCTCTGGTATCTTGACCGGTTCCACTTCAACCTGGAGGCTTTGCAAGCGCTGGGGAATGAATTCAGAAGTTTCGGCAACAACAATACTGGAAGGCTTCTCCGCCAAAGCCGTGATCGATACCCCTTCCACAGGTGGAGGGGTGAGAGCGATTTTCTCCACGTTGGCCTTAGGTGCACGTGGAGTGGTGGGGGCAGTGGTCTTTTCGCTGAGTTCCTGGATGATCTGTTTTGCAAGCATCATGTCAGGATAGGTTGCATAGGTAAGATAGTATCCTGCCTCGATAAACTTCAGTCGAGCCATCTTCTCCTGCATGAACAGCTTCTCAAAAGTCTTTACTTCCCGTTTTGCACCAGTAAGTGCATTATAGGACTCAACCCTGCCGGTGAAGGTTGTGACACTCTCTTCTTCCTCTGTGGTGATGACCAACATCTCCCCATCCCCATGCAGGATAAAACGGGAAACTGGTGTAGTGACCGTGAGGTATCCATCTTCCATGTCGTAGGTATTAAAGGTAGCTTTACCACTTACCAGATAGAGATCAGGATTGTTGCCTACCAGGTCTCCGGTAACCAACAGAGAATCTTCGAACACATTGATGGTGCCCCTGGGGGTCACGAGCAGGATTGGTGTATCTGGATTATGGATGATCCAGCCTTCTGCAATGTTCTGTGCCTGTTCACTGGTGGCTTCGAGTCGGTTTCCTTGGCTGTCATACACATGCAGGGCAGCGATATCCCCATCACCGATGAAAACCTCATCCTCTGCAGAGAGGGCAGTACCGCTTGTAAGAATCAGCAGAAGCAGAACAATATATATCACCAATCGTTTCATAGAAACTCCCATCATGACATTACAGGATTGATATCTTTACCAGCGTGTCCAGCGAATACGTAGGTTCAGCATTTTCATCAAAGTGAGCGCGCAGTCCGATATCAAATGAATAAGGTTTTACCTTGATGACTGTTGTTGAGGAAAGCACCACATTGCGCAGTGTTTTCAAGCCCTCAAAGAAACCCTCTCCTGTACTGGTAGGATAAAGCTTTTCATATTGTAAGTCCAGTGAAACGATATACATAAAGGGTTTATCGATCCTTGCATTTGCAATAAAACTATAGTCATGGAAGTCATTATCTGTAAGATTGCTCTCCATGTGTGCACTCAGGTAGAGACCCTGGCGGGTGAAATTCAATCCCAGTGTGCCATCGAAATGCAGTGTGCCAAGCTCAAGACGGAGTTTTTCGGTTTCTTCAGCCTCTCTTGTCTCGAAATCTGAGGAGTAGTAATTGGTGTAATAGCTCCCGAACGTAGGAATGGTCAAACTGGTATTGAAGACAAAGAAGCTTCTCGTATGTCCCCAAAGCCCGTAGCGAAGTGCTGAGCCGAACTGTTTATTCTGTACATCGGGAAGCTGAAGCAGGACATCGGTAAATACATGAAGATTCAGGAAATCGCGTTCATATACCGGGAGGGAAAAATCGAGGGAAATCATCTCCCTGCCGAAAGGTTCATCGTCCTCTCCCTGCCTTGGACTGCTTGCATGAGAGAGCCCTACCTCAAGATCTGAGAACAAGGAGAGCTGGGGATACTCGTACAATGGGCGTGCATAAATTCTCCATGCACGCAAGGTGGGTTCATACAAGTCATTGGTAACAAATTCAAAACCAGCATTGGGTATACCCAGCAGGTTTCCGTCCAGCATGATGTCAAGCCCGGGCTGACTCTCACGGTATCCCACACTATAGTCGAAATAGCTGTTCAGCAATGCACCATCACCCAAGGTGATCCCCATCAGCTTCCCGTAGCGGATATACAGGGAATCATAGCGCTGTCCCCACTGGATTGAGCGGATGAATGAACCATAGTGCTTTGCCACCCTGAGCGCATAATCCTCGAATATTTCATCTTCTTCCCTCTCAGGCATCTCCCAAGGGGAAAAATCGAGCATGAGGTCAAATGGGTCAAACGTTGCCTTTCCCTGGATTTTCAGGTCAAGTTGGAATGAAAGATTCCCGATGGAGAAGTCAGGTTTATAAGCAATGCTGAAGGAACCATCTGAGGAGGCCATACCTTCCAACAGACTGTCAGAGGTGCTTGGCAGGTAGGGGGTTTCAGTCAGTGTACCATCAGGGGAGGATTGATCCGGGTCCGGGGACGTGTCTGATTCAAGCGATCCTTCCGGATTGCTTGGACTCTCCCCAGATTGCTGTTGTGGGCTTGGCTCCTCAGATACCGTTGAGTTATCCGTTAGTTGCACTTGCTCGGAGGAAGAATCCATATCCTCAGCAGAAAGTGGCAGGAAGACGGTCAGCAGCACCAAAAAGAAGAGCAAGCAGGCACGATAATGCATTCTTTGCATCCCTCCTCCCTCACTACAATCATCACACAAACCCGTCATGGTTGTAAACAGGCTGAACGCGACCAAGTTACATTCTTGGCTCGTAGTGGTGTGCTTTGTAAATATGCTCCCTGCTGAGTTTGTCCAGGTGCGACAACTCCTTTACGATCGGCTTGATGCGGGAACGGATGTTTGTCTGGTCATAGGGGCAGACGGGTTTAACCACAGGAAGGTCATACGCTTCTGCCAGTCTCCTGGTAACTGACTCGTGAATCTCGATCATAGGACGAATAACATTGATTTTACCATCGAAGAAGGGTTGTACCGGTTGCATCGTGGAAAAACGACCCCTGAGACAGAGGTTCATCAGGCTGGTTTCCACCAGGTCATCAAGATGGTGTCCCATGGCTACCAGATTCATGCCCTCTTCCTCACATCGGGTGAAAAGGATTCTTCTTCTGTTTCTGGAACAGAGATAGCAGTTGAACTCACCTTTGAAGGATTCTGGGAATTGATGCTCATCAACAATCTTGAAATCATACCCAAGGTCGGTAAAAAAAGTGGTAAGCAAGGAGCGATACTCTTCTGGAATCGGGTGTTCTATCCAGTTGATCATAAGAGCCTTGAGTTCATAGTTGATGGGAAGCCACTTTCTCCGGATGGAGAGAGCCAGGGCAAGGGCAAGACTATCCTTGCCTCCACTGGCGGAGAGCAAAACGGTATCATGCTCGCGAATCATCGAGTAGGTATTTATTGCCTTTCCGGTATGCTTGATAAAACGC
>Ga0265294_10005860_pt1 | contig 14909 bp, 13 predicted proteins | sample MunlanPumphouse3_FD_192504 | JGI IMG/M metagenome (GOLD analysis project Ga0265294, IMG submission 192504) | Groundwater microbial communities from a municipal landfill in Southern Ontario, Canada - Pumphouse #3 | ecosystem: Environmental > Aquatic > Deep subsurface > Groundwater | place... | reverse complement strand
GATATCTTCGCATGGATTCTCGGAAGGTACCGATTCGAGCCCGTCCAAAACCGCCGCGCGGCGGTCCAGAATCAACGCTGCACCGACATCGTTCTCCGAACGGATGAGCCTGCCTATCGCCTGCCTTATTTTTCTTGCCGCAGGAATTTTTGAAGCGTATCTGAATCCGTCGCCGAACCTCAGTTCGCAGTATCTCGTGAACGCTTTGTGTCTGGCGGTGGGTCTGGGGTAAGGCACCCCGATTACGATTGCGACTTCGAGATCTTTGTCCGGAAAATCAAGACCTTCGCTGATTCTGCCTCCGGTCACGGCAAAGAGTACGCTCTGAGGCGTGTTTGTGAAACCTTCGACCGCTTCCATGAGGTCCGGCTGGGACATCCCCTTGACTTCGAAGAAAATATCTTTCCCTATTCTTTCGGGCACTCCGTCCTCGATGAAAACGTCCATGAGTCTGTACGAAGGAAAAAACACCGCGGTGTTCCGGTCTGTGCATCTTGCCAGTTCCACGGTCATGTTTTCCAGTTGCATGACGTTTTCGGGATTGTTCATTTCCTCATATCGGGTGGACAGATCCGTCACATGACCCACATACAGATTGTCGGGGTCGAACGGAGACGGGAACACTCTGGTTTCCGCCCGGTCAAGACCCAACTCCCTCGCGTAATCCTCCAGAGGAACCAGAGTCCCGGACATGTGAATCGATGAATGGCAGGCCGTCAAAGGGAGGGCCGCTTCCCTCGGATCCATGCAATAAATTCGGAGACGGGTGTTTTCGGTCTCTTCGACCAGGCGGACGTAGAATCCGTCTTCGGTCATGTACCAGTGCTGAAGAAATCTTCCCAGGGAACCAATGTATGTTCTCGGCAGCCGTTTTTTCTTCTTCTTGGCTTCGGAAATTATTTCACCGACATCAATCAGAGAATTTGAAATCGAAATGATTGTTCTGGAACCGGTTCCCAATTTTTCCATCAGTTCATCCTGAAGGAAATAAGGCGGAACTATCCCATCGTCCTCCACCAGATACTCCCGGGCGGATTTTATTATGGCCCTCATGACTCCGGTCAGGTCGGTTACTTTGAACCCGTCGGAAACTTCCGGATCGCCCCATTCTTTGGCTTCACTTTCCGCCATATCCAGAGCCCGAAGGCTGTATTCGGAAGTCATTATCTCCCTCAGATAGTCGGGAAGATTGTGAGCCTCGTCTATTACCAAAATCATCGACGACAACGGCGTTTCCGCCCATTCGGAAAATCTCGTGAACACCGGCTGCATGAAAATGAAGGGATAGGGCGCCACAATCACATCCGCGTCGGGCAACAGCAATTTGGTCAGTTCATAAGAACAAAGTTTCAGATTATTGCAGTAAACGTCAAATTCTTCCTGGGTCGGATTTTCGTTTCTGACGTATTCGATTATCTGGGACAGATCCGTATCCTCTATTTTTGAGAAGTACTCACAGGCGGACACTCCGTTCTCTTTGCGTTTGTATTCGGAACAGAGTTTCGACAGTTCCTCCGGCGTTCCCGATGACAGCTCCGGGTCATCGGCCATCATCGGACAGGAAGACGCCCTGCGTCCTTGGATCGGAACGCACAGTAGCGGAATCTTCTCCGATATTCTGGCGCACTCGGTGACCACCTGCTTCTGCTGGGACCTGGTCCGGGTAAGATACACTACTTTGCATCCGGTGGCTTTGGCCGCCGAGATGGCGGCGGAAAGGGATGAAACGGTTTTGCCCGTTCCCGTGCCGGATTCTATCACCGCGGTTCCGCCGGTAATCGAAATGTTTCGGAGGAATTTGACAAGCTCCTCCTGACCCTTTCTGTAAGGGTAAGGAAAAATTTCCATGAAGGGGTAACCCTCATGGAGGTAAAAAGTGTTATTGGCTCAATTCTTGAGACGTTTTTGCGGATTGGGCTCTTAGGGAAGAATCACTCTTCGCCGTCTTCTTCGGAGGCCCTTACCCAGACTTCGTCAGACAGGTTATCGTAGATGTTCCCTTCGGATTCGTCTTCCTGTTCTTCGGGATCTTCTGCCTCGATTAACTCTTCGATTCTGTTTTTTCTGAAGAGCCAGTAGTGAATTCTCCACTCCCTTCCGTCATACAGCGTGGTTTCTTCCCTTTCGGTGGTCAGAATTCCCTTGTCTTCGAGCATATAGAACGTATCACGGTCCTGAGGCTCCAGAATGTTATCGATTATTCTGTCGGAGTAGCCAAAAAAGTTCAGCACGTGAAGAGCCTGGTGATAGGCTTGCTCTTCTTCCATCATCATTCTCTCTTCGCGTATGGCGTTCACTATCGCCTGTGTAAGTTCATCGACGGTGATTATGACGTTCATTAATGCTCCTCCTTCAGTTCTCCACCAAGTCAATAAACTTTGCGTCTTCGGCACCGGACACTTTCATAACGTTTTTGAGGACGTCTGCTTCAACGTCCTGATCCACGATGAGAATCATCAAAGCATTCTCATTCGTTCTTCCGACGGCCATCTGAGCTATGTTTATTCCCGATTTGCCCATGGCCGTGCCGATTTTTCCGATCATTCCGGGGGCATCTTTGTATCTGATGTAGACCATGTCTCCCGACATGGGGACTTCGAAACTGTATTCGTCGATGCCCACGAGTCTCGGCTGACCGCCGAACACGGTTCCCCGTATGGAACGGGTGGTGTTTCCGACGGTCGTTCTGACTTCGATTATATTAGTGTAGTCTTTGGCTTCCGCAGTGGATGTTTCTTTGATGTTGATCCCTTTGCCTTTTGCAATGGCCATGGTGTTAATTGTATTGGCTCTTCCGGGACCGATGATGTTCTTGAGTACTCCCATAACGGTGTAAATCGTAAGGATTTTGGTCTGTTTGCTCGCAAGATCTCCGCTGTAAACGATTTCCAGATCTTTGATGGGCAGATTTCCGTTGAGCTGATGAGCCAGAACGCCCATGCGTTCGGCCAAAGGCACATACTGTTCGGTTTCCGGGTCGAGTTTTCCTCTGGGTGCGTTGATTGCGTTCGTTATCATTCCGTCCCGAAGGAATTTGATTGCCGCTTCCGCAATTTCCGTCGCCACACGTTCCTGTGCTTCCACAGTGCTGGCTCCCAAGTGGGGCGTGGTGATCAGATTTTCAAGTTCCAGAAGTTTCTGTTCGGCTTCGCACAGAGGTTCTTCGCACCATACGTCAAAGGCGGCTCCGGCAATTACATTGTTCTTCAACGCAACATACAAGGCTTCCTCATCCACCACTCCGCCGCGGGCGACGTTGATGAATCTTGCGTTGGGTTTCATCATGTTGAACTGTTCGGTGGAAATCATGTTCTTTGTATCGGGAAGCAAAGGTGTGTGTATTGTCATGAAGTCCGATTCGACAAGGACTTCTTCAAGTGTGGTCAGACGCACTCCGATTCCCTCCGCGACTTCCTTCGGAAGGAAGGGATCGTATCCTATCAAGGTCATATCGAAAGCTTTCATGCGTTTGGCGACTTCGCCTCCAACTCTTCCGACGCCGATGATACCCAGTGTCTTTCCTGCCAATTCCACTCCGGTGTATTTTGAACGTTTCCATTCTCCCTTGTGCATCGAAACGTGAGCAAAAGGAACGTTTCTTGCCAGGGACATGAGCATCGCACAGGTGTGTTCCGCCGCGGACAGAATGTTCGCGGAAGGCGTGTTCATTACCAGAATGCCTTTTTCGGTTGCCGCGGGTATGTCGATGTTGTCGACACCCACTCCGGCTCGCCCTATCACTCTCAGCTTGGTTCCGGCTTCAATCACTTTTTTGGTGACCTTGGTGCCGGACCTCACAATAAGGCATTCATAATCGCCCATGATTTCGCAAAGCTCGTCTTCGGTGAGACCGGTTTTTTCATCAACCGGAAACCCGGATTCTCTCAGAATTGCCAGTCCCTCTTCGCTGAGAGAGTCTGAAACTAGGATTTTGTTCATTCCGTTACCTCCAAAATTTCATCCATGGCCCCCAGAAGACCTTTGACTCTTTCCGGCGTGAGATCTCCCATGTGCCCGATCCTGAATGTTTTTTCCTTGACGCCGCCGTAGCCGTTGGATATCTCAAATCCTTTGTCTTTCAGGGCGGAATGGAACGCATTGAAGTCCAGGTCTCCGCGGTTCAGAACACCGATGGTGTTCGACCGTACCCCTTTCTCGGGGAATATGCCGTTGAGTCTGCTGTCGGCCCAATTCCTTACAAGATCCGCCATGTCCTGATGGCGCCTGTATCTGGCTGGCATGCCTTCTTTGAGGATTCTCTCCAACTGGAACTCCAAAGCATACATCAACGATACCGGCGGCGTGGTCAATGCATAATCCACGTCGCTTTGTTTTTTGATTTTCAGCAGGTCCGTGTAAAATCCGCGGTTCTCCACGGATTCGGCCTTCTTCAAAAGTCGCTCGGAACATACCATCAGTCCCAGTCCCGGAGGCAATGCCAGAGCTTTCTGGGTACCGAACACCAACGCATCCGGTTCCAGATTTTTCATGTCAAGATTCATTGCGAAGGCGGAAGTCACCGCGTCTATTACCGTCAGAGCGTCGGGGTTCTGGTTGCGGACTTCGTTCGCTATCGCCGTGGAATCACAAAACACCCCGGTGGAAGATTCGTTGCTGACCCAGTGGACAGCTTCGATGTCTTCTTTGACTTTCCCTTCGATGTGTTCGGGAAGAATCGCCTTTCCAAGAGGGACTTCTATCTTAGTGACGGTCTTTCCGTTCAGTTCCGCGATCTCCGAAGATCTGTCCCCGAAGGATCCTCCGCTTATACCCAGTGACTTGCGGGATATGCCGTTTCGCATAGCGCCTTCAATCATTGCGGATGCCGAACCTCCTACCATAAAAACATCCATGTCCGTACTCAGTGCCTTACGGATCATTTCCACAATGGAACCGTGGAGAAGTTTGTATTCTTTGGATCTGTGCGTTATGATTGGCTTTGTCATGACTTCAAGCACTTCAGGCTCTACGTTGACAGGGCCTACTGTGAAAAGTTTTCTGTTCAAACGGAATCCCTCTGCCCCTCACGGTATAGGACGAGGAGCAATACGGCTATATCTTCAACCTATATTTATCTTGACGGCAAGTTTACAGGTTCGCGAAGAATTTCTTGACCCTGTCCAATCCTTCGCGGATTTGGTCTTCGCCCGTGGCATAGGACATTCTGAAGAATCCCTCCCCTGCGGGACCGAAAGCGGAGCCGGGGGTCATCGCCACATGGGCCTCTTCCAAAAGCATGGTTACGAGCTTGCTTGACTTGATGTCCGCGCTGTATTTCGGGAACAGATAGAACGCCCCCTGGGGAACGTTGACGTCGAGACCTTTGATTTCGCCTATGAGATCGATTGTCAAATCTCTTCTTTCCTTGAATTCCTTGATGAACCTGTTTTTCTGTTCCTGGTCTCCCTTTATGGCTTCTATGGATGCCTGCTGGGCAAAAGAAACGCAACAGGATATGGAATGGGACTGCAGTTTGTTGAGGTTGGAAATCGCTTCTTCGTTGGCGATGGCCCACCCCATTCTCCATCCCGTCATGGCATATGTCTTGGAAAGCCCGGATACGGTTATCGTCCGGTCGAAGGTGTCGGGAAGCGAAGCGGGAGAAATGTGTTTTCCGTCATAAATCACCTTCTCGTAAATCTCGTCGGAAAGTATCATTATGTCATGAGCCTCGGCAATCGAAACCAGTTCCCTGAGAACGTTGTCGGGTATCACGCAACCGGTGGGGTTGCAGGGAGAATTGATGATCATCATCTTCGTCTTTGGCGTGATTGCGGCTTCCAGCATGGCCGGGTCTATGACAAATCCGTCTTCAAAGTAGGTCGGCACAAAAACAGGAACGGCTCCCGCCAATCGGATACACGCTTCATAAGACACCCATGCGGGGTTGGGAAGCAGGACTTCGTCGTCAGGATCCAGATATGCCAGACAGGTCATGAATATGGCTTGTTTGGCGGGTGTGATTAACACGTTGGCACCTCTGCACGGTATGTTGTTTTCATTGTGTGCGGACTCCGCCACGGCACGTCTCAACTCAGGTATTCCGAGGGAGGGGGTATAGTGGGTGAATCCGTTGTCCATCGACTCTTTGCAGGCGTCGATTATGTTGAGCGGAGTGGTGAAATCAGGCTCTCCCATCGAAAAAGAAATGATGTCCTGACCCTCTGCTTTCAATCTGCTGACCTTGTTGGAAATAGCTACAGTGCCTGATGCGGGAACGTTCTGAAGCCTTTGCGATACCATGTGACGCCTCTCGGTAGCTGAACCCTATCGTTTGAAGATATAATAATGTGACCGCAGATTATGTCAGAATCGACTTTAGATTGTTGCTTTCCGCCGCTTGTTTAATGTCGAGTGCCATGCGTCCGCCGGTGCTCAGTCCGGGGTAAATCAAATCCGCATAAGGAGATCCGGTGATGAACGGATTGGTTCCCGCAACGATTCTCGCGGAAACTTCGAAGACCTTGAAATTCAAAGTGTCGCTTACAACGGTTTCCAGACAGAAGGGGCCCCATATGCCTCCGAACATTTCAAAAGCTCTGTCGATGACGAGCTGTCCCATCTCCAAAGCTTTGGGCAACAGGGATTCCCTCAAAACGACGGGGGTGTTTCCCGTGACCACGAAAGAAGGATACAATCCGTGTCTCTTCAAATCCTCGGTGGAACCGAGTTTGTACAATTCGTCGATGTTGCTTTCGTCGCGACGGTCCATGGACATCAGTTCCAGAGATCCGCCGTTGTCGCAGAGGTAGCCGTCCTTTTTGTTCTGATCGTAGAAGTAGTGAATGTAATATCTGGTTCCCAGGCAGTACTCCTGTATCGTGTACGGCTGGGTATTGTCTATGGACATTTTGAAGTCGGGGTAATCCTTGGCTATGAAGAATCCCCTTCCTCCTTTGGCTCCGTGATACTTCACCATCACCGGCTCCCGTATTTCCCTGGCATCCGATATCAGACGGGGCATGGGAACTCCCGCGGAAGTGATCCATTCCCTCTGCATTTCCCTGTTGGATTCCCAGGACAAAACTCTTCTGTTCCCGTAAGAGGGGACTTCGAAATCCTCGAATCTTTCGGAACCCATGTATTCCACGAAAGAACCGTGGGGTATCAGAACGGCGTTTCTGTCGTGAAGCTCCCCGATTCTTTCGTTCATATCGTCGAAATCACGGTATCTGAGGATTTCATCGGGTTTTGCCAAAGGAAACGCGTCGTAATATTTGGTGTCGTGAGTGACGGTCAGGCCCAAGGTATTGAAACCCATTTTGCGGGCACCGTGGAAGATCTGAAGCGAAGAATGGGAACAGAGGGTCGCAATGGTAATCTCCGAGGGATCGTATCCGTCGATGATTTCGTCGATCTTCTTTTTAGGAACCATATCCTATTATTGCACTGATACATTTAAAGATTAGGTTACGACCGAATTTTTCTTTTCCTGATTCGGTCGATTCGGCCCACCCCTTGTGTACTATTTTATATGGTGACCCCGTAAACGTTTACGCCGCGTTAAACGAGGTCGATAAAAATGAGCGAAGAAGAACTAACACCCCATTTTGAAGAACTGAAAAGGGTGCTGCAAGATAAGGTCGACGATTCAGAAATCATGGCCGAATTGAGGAGATACGTCCTGGAATTCCATATAGCTCCCGATGCAGCCAAACGAGGAATATTGCGCAAATACGGCGTTTCAGAACCTACGCCTTTCCGAACCTCCGTCGTCAAGAAAATAGGCGAATTGACAGGTAACGAACAAAGCGTAGATCTTTTGGTCAGAATTGTTTACGTTGAAGATAAAGACATTACCGTGAGAGGACAGCCGAAGACAATCACTTCCGGAATCGTCGGTGACGAAACCGGCACCGCTTCTTTCACGCTGTGGGAAAAACAGGAAACCAGGATTGAAAAGGGTTCCATCTATTGGTTCAGGAATGCCTACACCAAACTTTGGAACGATAAAGTCCAGATTAATATGGGTGCCAGAGGTTCCATCGAAACCGCAGAAGGCGAAACCATTGACGTTCCCGACCGGGTAATTACAATGGAAGCTTCCGAATGCAAAATCGGACAGATTACCGGAGGCATGGGAAACGTTACCGTCACCGGCAGGATACTTTCCACCGAAGAACGGAACGTTACCGTCAAAGGCGAGCCGAAGACCGTTTACGCCGGAGTGATTGCCGACGACACGGGAAAAATCCAATATTCCGCCTGGAATGATTTTGACTTTAAGGAGGGTGAGACCGTTTGCATCAAAAACGGATACATCCGCAGCTGGAGGGGAATCCCCCAGCTCAACATCGGAGACAGAGGCGAAGTCAGCAGGGTCGACGATACTTTCGGACCCATATCCGACGGAGTGGTCACAAAGTCCATCGGCGACATTGTGAAGACCGGCGGCGGACTCGACATAAACATCGTCGGAGCCGTTGTCGATGTGAGACGCGGAAGCGGGCTCATCGAAAGATGTCCCGAATGCAACAGATCCATTTTCAACGGCGAATGCCAAGCACACGGAAAAGTCGAACCCGTGATGGATCTCAGACTGAAATTGACCGTTGACGACGGCACGGGTGCGATAAGCGCCATCATCAACCGCGAACTCACGGAAAAACTGACCGGCACCACCTTGGGGGCCGTCGAAGGACTGGCCAAAGCCAGAGGAAGCACGGAACCGGTCACCGCCGAGATGACTCAGAAAATCATAATCAAAAGAGTGTCCATGACCGGAAACGTCCTAAGTGACGAGTACGGACCCATGATGATAGTCAGCGATGCCGAACTTATACAGGAGGATGTGACTGCAAAGGCCGAGAAACTCCTTAAAACCGTGGAGGAATCCATATGAATGCCAGAGAGACGGCGTGGAGGCTGTTCGCCAACGAACTGAACGGTTCTTCCGCCACCATGAAAGGGGACGATGAGATGTCTCCCTTCTACGTCATAACGAAGTTGGGATCCGTTGTCAACCGGGTTCTGATTGTCGGAGTCCTCACCGAGAAGGAAAACGTCGGCAGCGAAGAAGAACCCCTATGGAGAGGCAGGATACAGGACGTTTCGGGAAATTTCTTCATCAACGTGGGAAAATACCAGCCGGAAGCCGCCGCAACGATGGCCGATTTGGAAGCGCCTTCATACGTCGCGGTGGTGGGCAAAGTCAGAACGTACACGGCCGACGACGGACGTGTTTTCGTATCCGTCAGACCCGAAACCATCGTGGAAGTTTCCGAAGAGGTCAGAATGCAATGGATTCTCAGTGCGGCCGAATCCCTGTGGGAACGCCTGCTCAGAATGAAGAAAGCCATTGCCGTCAACAGCACTTCCGAAAAGGAACTGATTGACGCGGGATTCTCGGAAAGTGAAGCCACCGGAATAAACACCGCACTGAGCCAGTATGGAATGCCCGAGTCATCAACTTACATAAAACTCCTTCAGAACGCCCTCAGGATGCTTCTGCCCGACAGCAACATCGATTTCGGATTCCCCGAAGATGTCGGTCCGGATGAATTCGACATCGAACCCGTTCAGAACGTGGCGGAACGCCAAGACATGGAGGACACGGTTCTCAACATAATCATCGAGTTGGACCGTGACGACAAGGGTGCCCCGAGGGACGAAGTGGAAAGAGCCGCGGAAGCGGAAGGAATATCCGCCAACGAACTCGAAGAAATCTCCGATGCTCTGATGGACAAGGGTTTGATTTACGAGCCCGACCTGAGAAGACTCAAGCACATCCCTTACTGAGATTTGTTTTCAAACCTTTTAACTTTCATTTTCTGTACATTACGGCCGAGGCGTAACCGACGACACCGTCCGGATCCCTTCCGAGAGAGTCGTATGAATCGGAATATTTCAGGATTTCCGCCCTTCCGGGATCCGTCGCAATAATAGATGTGGCTATGGGGCCGTATCCGCAGGCCGATATTCTTTCAGATCTCACAACATCGAAGATTCCTTCGGGATCCAGCTTGAGTATGTTGTCAAGAATCAGGGAGTCCAGGTTTGTGGCTTTCTTCTTCGGAATATAATGGGAAAGGTCGCTGGATGCCAGCACGATCACGTCACGGTCACTGCAGACGGCTTTGAGAATCTCTCCGAGTCTGCGGGCGGTTGCTTTGTCCTGTCTCGACATTATTATCGGCAGTATCTTCGGATCCGGATCAATGTATTGGATGAAGGGAATCTGGACTTCTATGGAATGCTCGTACGCATGGGCGCCCGGGCTGTCGGGAATCATACCGTTAAAATCTTTGACGAGTTCCGAGTCCGTTTTGCAAGGACCCAATGGCGTAAGGTAATCCGAAGAACACATCACAAAGTCAAAGGGAACACCCTGATGGTCGGGACCGATGATGACATAAGTGTCCGGCAATCCGTCCTCTTTGATTTTCTTGAAGGTATGGGCGGCGTTCATGCCTGAGACCATGTATCCCGCGTGAGGCGCCACAGCGGAGACGACAGACCTGCCGCTACCCTCTTCCCCGGGCAGGCCGGGACCTATCTTATGGGAAAAACAGTACTCAATATCCCTGATCAGACCGTTACGGTCGGAAGAATAGAATCTGCCCGCTGCAACAGGGTACCTCATAAAATGAAGAAGAGGTTTGGAGTGAAAAAAGTTTTGTAATCAAAGCTTTGCTTCGAAATCTTCGATTTCCATGGTGAAATCTTCGGGATCCTTCAAATCGCCGCGTGCCAAGAGCACTTCGCGGGTGAGGAGCCAATACACACAGGCCAACGCCCGCCTTCCCTTGTTGTTGGTGGGAAGAATCAAATCGACGTTGCGGGTCTCGTTGTTCGCGTCGCACATGGCGATTATCGGAACGCCCAGGTTGAGCGCTTCATTGAGGGCCTGTTTGTCCGCGGCGGGATCCGTCATGAGTATGATTTCGGGCTCCACGTAACCGGGGTGAACGGGGTTTGTGAGGGTGCCGGGCACGAAGCGCCCCGCAAAGGCGGGTGCACCGATGGCTCTGGAGAATTCCCTGGCAGGTCTCTGACCGTACTGCCTGGCCGAAACCACAAGAACCCTCCTGGGATCATAGCGTGCGATCATGGAGGCGGCGACCCTTATTCTCTCGTCCGTCTTCTGGACGTCAAGAACGTAAAGTCCGTCCTGTCTGACCTTGAATATGAAATCCTTCATATCGGCGCTTTTCTGCTGCGTTCCGATGTGGACTCCGGACGTAAGGTAAACGTCTTCGGGTACCAACAAATCGGCATCGAATGTAATTATATCCTCATCGCTCATGTAAATGTGCCTCTTATTCCCTGACGACAGTGATCGGAATCATGTCATTATCGTATTCCAGCATGGCAATGTCGATTGGATCAATCATTTTCTCGGGATAATCTACGAGAACCGGAGCGCCATATGAAATCTGCAACGCCCTCGAACCGATAATCCTAGCTTTTTCGAATCTAGTGTATTTCATGTTCACCACACAGGATGTCCCTCTATCAGGGAACTCAATATAAAGCTTTTGTAAAAACAGCTCTTTTCTTATTGTTAGTTTAACTCAAATAACGCACGCGCGCGAGAGATGTACGGGTAACGATAATATCGGAGAGATTGATTTGGTGTCGCAATGGTTGAAGATATGACTGTATGCGCGGCGGCATTCTTCCGCAGCAAAGGCAGGGACGTCATCGCCGAAAAGGAATTCACCATGGGTGTTTCCCTGGATCTGAGATGGATGACCGTGAAGGAAGCGGGGGCTCTCGTGAATGCGATGAAGTCCGCGGGGATATTGGAGCTGAAGGACGGATACCTGAGACCGAAATTTGACATTTCCGAAGTTGATGTTCCCATGGCGTACCGACCGTCCCCGGATTTTGTAAAACGCATTGCCGGCACTCCTGCGGATTCCAAACCCGTTGAAACACCGCAATCCGAAGACAACGTATTCGCCGAGATGATGGCCATAGCCGAAAAATCGGGAATGAGAAGAGCAGGATACATCGCCGCCTGCAACCTTATGCAGAAAAAACTGGACGTGGACATCGAAGTCGCCGGCATGATGGTTCTGAGAACCATCGGTGCCGACGTGTCCGGACTTTACGGAAGAGTCCGTGAAACCGTGATCGGTAAGTGACCGACGTTTCACTTTTTGATAAAATCCCCGAGAGTCATTTTTCCGCCGGAACCTCCGGAGGACTGTATCAAACCCGACGATACCGTATCGAAAAGCTTGATGTCCAGAGCCCTTTCGATTTTCTTGGCCAGTTTGTCATCGGGAATGAGATCGTTGGTTTCTATTTTGGCCATGGTTCCCTTTTTCTCGTTTATGGATTTCGAGAACTGTTCCAAATCCATTCCCTTGGATTCTCTGGCTTTACGTATCACAGTGCCGTAATTCTCAATTATTTCGACGGACTTCGCCTGGGCGTAAACGTCTTTGGTGCCCATTCTTTTCTGACGCCTTTCAAGCCTCTGCTCGATTACCGCCCTGTTTCCTCCGGTGGAACCGTCGGAAGGTGCGGAACCTCTGTCTTCCCCGAATTTAGCACATTCGGGGCATGCTTCCAATCTGGCGCCTCCGATCACGACGGACCTTGTGAACGGAACATCCTTACCACATAATTCGCAGAGCATTACTCATAATTAGGCTCACTTTATAGTTAATAACTGCGGTTCCGATGGGTTTAACACCGATTGAGAACGAAAAGTAATAAAAATGTGAGCGCATAATCAAGTAGGATACTATGGCGGAAGGTATGGATGAACAGACCGTGGAACTCAGGGCGAAAATAATCTCGCTTGAAGAGCGCAACGTACGCTTGATGGAGGATCTCCAGAAAGCAGAAACCGAAAAACGTTATTCCGAAAGCGAACTGTTCAGATTGCAAAAGGACCTTACCCGTGTAAGGACCGAGCTGGAAAGGCTCAGAAGCCCCCCGTTGATAATAGGGTCCCTCAAAGACGTTCTGCCGGACGGCAGAGTCATCGTCAAAAGTTCCACCGGCCCCGATTTCATAGTTTCCGTTTCGGAATACGTTCCAAAATCCGATTTGCTCCCCGGAGTCAGAGTTTCCCTCAACAAGCAGACGCTGGCTTTGATGAATGTGCTTCCGTCTTCCTTGGATCCCGTGATTACGGGCGCCGAGATTATCGACAGGCCCCATATTTCATATGAGGACATAGGGGGATTGGACAACGAAATCCTTGAACTCCGCGAAGCCGTGGAAGATCCGCTTCTGAGACCGGAACTTTATGCCAAGGTCGGTATCGAACCGCCCAAGGGCGTTTTGCTTGTGGGTCCCCCGGGAACCGGCAAAACGCTTATGGCAAAGGCCGTCGCCAGCGCCACCGACGCATCTTTCATAAGATTGGTCGGTTCCGAACTGGTCCAGAAATATATCGGAGAAGGTGCCAGACTGGTACGTGAACTGTTCGAACTTGCCAGAACCAAAGCCCCCAGCATCATATTCATAGACGAGCTTGACTCCGTGGGAGCCAAGAGATTGGATTCCGCCACTTCCGGCGACCGTGAGGTTCAGAGGACGCTGATGCAGCTTCTTGCGGAACTTGACGGATTCACGCCCACGGGAGACGTGAAAATCATCGGTGCCACCAACAGACCGGATATTCTGGACGATGCTTTGCTGAGGCCGGGAAGATTCGACAGAATCATTGACATCGGACTTCCGGACACCGAAGGGCGTTTCCAGATTTTCGGAATTCACACTTCCCACATGAACATCGACGATGATGTGGATCTCAGAGTTCTCGCCGATATCACGGATACCGCGTCCGGTGCCGAAATCAAGAGCATCTGCACCGAAGCCGGTATGCTGACAATCAGGGACGGAAGAGACACCGTCACCATGAGCGACTTCATGAGAGGCAAGGAAAAGGTCATGGAGGCCGGACGGAACAAAGTCAAGGCCGTGCCGGCCTATATGTTCGGATGAATCAGTCGTTGGGACTCATGATATCCGAATCTTCTCCGCCGAAGAACGCCAGTTGCACCGCGGCGTATATTTCATCCATGCCCTGGGACATTTCGGCGGAGACGGCTCTCACCTGACCGAATATACCCATGGATTCCATCGCTTTGAAAAGTTCCATACCCACGACAGTTTGAGGTTCGGAGTCCTGGTCCAACAGATCGAAATACAATGAATCCGAATCGGTGAACCATCCTATGACCCTGTCTTTCTCTTCTTCCGAAAGAATGTCGGATTTTGACAAAAATCCGAATGTCGGCAACTGAAGCCGGAATTGAACAAGGGAAGACAGCATCATTGACGTCACGAACCCGTTTGGATCTTTGCACAGGGAAGGATCGGAAAGATACACAATCATGGAATCTTCGGCACCGAGGGATTCGACGGTCATTTTGGAAGATTCCCGGAATGCGAAGAGTTCCAACTGTCCGGGGGTGTCCACTAGAAGATAGTCGGATCTCATGCTTCCCAGCACATCGGTCATCCGATCTATGTTCAGAGCCATGATGTCCGCGGCAACAATCTGCGCACCGTTGGGACCCAATCCGTATTCTTCCATGACGTCGGCGGTACTTACCCATTCCCTTATGTCCACATCGGGCTGATACGGCAAAACATCGGATCCCGGGTCGAGATTGAGAATCAGGGCATCCACGCCCTGTTCTTCAAGCCACTCTTTGTACGCGGCAACCAAGGTGCTTTTTCCGCAACCGGCGGTGCCGACAAAAAATATCTTCTTCATACAGAGCGTGATTGGGTGCAGTGATTTAAGTTTGATTAATTTCAGATTGGGCCGGCAGGGATTGGTACCGTCAGAATGTCCGTATCGCCATTCCGATAAAACCGTAAAATCGGTTGCGGGCACACAATCTGCATTGCGAACGAAGATTATTTTTATCATTTGTTGATGATAAATACCGATTTTCCTATGTGGACCGTGCCGGTTTTCCGATTGTATGCGTATA
>Ga0265294_10005855_pt1 | contig 14916 bp, 14 predicted proteins | sample MunlanPumphouse3_FD_192504 | JGI IMG/M metagenome (GOLD analysis project Ga0265294, IMG submission 192504) | Groundwater microbial communities from a municipal landfill in Southern Ontario, Canada - Pumphouse #3 | ecosystem: Environmental > Aquatic > Deep subsurface > Groundwater | place... | reverse complement strand
CCAATAAATTTTACTTTTAACAAAAAGCCAATGGTTGGATATGATGGGGATACCATAGCAGCTGCTTTAGTTGATAATGGAATAATGCGCTTTTCTAAAAGCATTATTCATGAGCGTCCGCGTGGTTTTTATTGTGCTATCGGTAACTGTGGTTCTTGTAATATGAAGGTTAATGGGGTTGAAAACGTTAAAACATGTTTAACTCTTTTAGAAGAGGGTATGGTTGTGGAAAGTGATGCATCTGAGGTGGTTATTGATGATTGAAAAAGATTTAGTAGTTATCGGTGGTGGACCTGCTGGATTAAGTGCTTGTAAAGTTGCTTGTGAAGCTGGAATGAATGTTGCATTATTTGAAAGAAATTTTCAACTGGGTGGTCAATTAATCAAACAAACTCATAAGTTCTTTGGCTCTGAATCACAATATGCTAAGATTAGAGGAATTGAGATTGCTAAGATTTTAATTAGTGAGTTGGATGAAACTAACACTGAAGTTTTTTTAAACGCTACAGTTGTCGGGATGTATAAAGATAATGTTATTACTGTTTATCAAAATAATAAATATTTTAAAATTAAAGCTAAAGCAATTATTATAGCTACAGGTGCTAGTGAAAAGTTTTTGGCTTTTGAAAATAATGATTTACCGGGAATATATGGGGCTGGTGCTGTTCAAACATTGATGAACATTCATGGAGTTTTGCCTGGAAAACAAGTGGTTATGGTTGGTAGTGGAAATATAGGTTTGATTGTTAGCTATCAATTGATTCAAGCTGGGGTTAAAGTTAAGGCTTTAATTGAAGCTGCTGGTAAAATTGGCGGATATTCTGTTCACGCATCTAAACTAAGAAGATTAGGGGTTCCAATTTTAACTAATACTACAGTAAAAAGAGCTGTTGGTGAAGGTTTGCTTGAAAAGATTATTACTGTGAAGTTAGACGATAAATGGGAAGAAATACCTGGCAGTGAAGAAGAGATTTACTGCGATGGTTTATGTATTAGTGTCGGATTAAGTCCATTGCATCAATTATTGTCAATGGCTGAAGCTAATATGATTTTTGTTAATGAATTAGGTGGTTTAGTTCCACTTAAGTCATGTGATTATGAAACATCATTAAAGCACGTTTATGCTTGTGGTGATGTTACTGGTATTGAAGAAGCATCAAGCGCTATGGTTGAAGGCAAAATTGCTGGACTTATGGCCAGTAAAAATGCTGGTTTCATACATCCAAATTATAATTTGTTGGAAAACGAATTGAATAATCAACTTTGTGTCTTAAGACAAGGGCCTTGCGGTGAAAAAATAAGATGTGGTCTTAAAAAAGTAGGTGAAGCTTTATGATTGGAAAAACTGGTGTTCCTACTCTAGAAATGGTTAAAAATAAGTTTCCTAAAAAAGAAATTTTAGTAAGACCTAAAGCAATTATTGAGTGTTATCAAGAAATTCCATGTAACCCTTGTGAAACTAGTTGTCCATTTAATGCAATTCATATTGGCAGTGATATAAATAAGATTCCAACGGTTGATTTTGATAAGTGTACTGGTTGTGGAATTTGCGCAAAAGCATGTCCTGGATTAGCGATTATGATTGCGATGATAAAAAATGGAAAAGCATATTTTAAGATTCCATATGAGCTATTACCACTACCTATTGTTGGTGAACGATGGTACGGTGTTAATCGCTCAGGAGAAGTATTAGATAAGTTATGCTTAATTGAAAATGTACACGTAAATAAGGATAAGACAGTTATTGTTACTGTATCAATTGAACAACCATATCTTTATGAGTTTATTACAATAAGGAGCAAAGCATGAATAAGAAAGATATAATTATTTGTCGCTGTGAAGATATATCATTAGAAGAAGTTCATCAGTGTTTAGAAGCTGGATACACTACGGTTGAAGATATAAAAAGAATTTTGAGAGTAGGAATGGGGCCTTGTCAAGGTCAAACTTGTTCACATTTAATCCAGGCTGAAATAGCTAAGTTTTTGAAACTTAAGAAAGAAGATGTGAGTTTTCAAAAAACAAGACCTTTGGTAACTGGGGTTGTTATAGAGGACATAGCTAAACAAGCAATTGATGGTGATGATAATGATTAAGGCAAGTATTGTAATTGTTGGAGCGGGAATAAGTGGATTAAGTATAGCTTATAATTTAGCGCTTTCTGGAATGAAAGATATTCATGTTATTGATAAAAGTCATTTTACTAACGGCTCAACTGGTAGATGTGGAGCTGGAGTTCGCCAGCAATGGGGAACTAAGCTTAATTGTATTCTTGCAAAGAAGTCTATTGATTTTTTTGGAAGAGCTAATAAAGAACTTAATTATGATAAGGATATTGAGTTTAAACAAGCAGGATATTTATTGCTAGCTACAAATACTGACGAAGACATTCAATTTCAAAAAAACGTTGAACTTCAGAACTCATTAGGTATACCAAGTAAAAAACTAACTGTAGAAGAAGCATTAAAAATAGTTCCTCACTTAAATCCAAATAGTTTTATAAGCGCAACATTTTGCCAAACAGATGGACATGTTAACCCGTTTTTAATGAGTGAAGCATATTATTTAGCGGCTCGTAAATTAGGAGTTAACTTTCATTTTTATGAAGAAGTTAAAGAAATAATAGTGGAATCTAGTTTGATTAAAAAAGTCGTTAGCGACAAAAATGAATATATAACTGATAAAGTAGTTAACGCAGCTGGTGGTTTTGCTAAAGAAGTTGGAGATATGGTCGGTATAAAAATTCCTGTTTTTTCGGAAAAGCATGAGATTTTAGTTACTGAGAGGACAATGCCGATTCAAGGACCGATGGTAATGAGCTTTTCTAAGAATATTTATTGCCAACAAGTACCTCATGGATCATTTTTAATGGGGAGGTCTAATCCAAATGCTTTAGAATCTCATGACATTAGTTCTTCTTGGGAATTTTTAGATGAAATGGCAAAAACAGTAACTGAGATTTTGCCAAAAGTTGCCAAGTTGAGAGTTATAAGAACTTGGGGAGGTTCATATAATTTAAGTCCTGATCGACAACCTATTATATCTGATACAGATGAATTAAAAGGTTTTTATATGGCTTGTGGTTTTAGTGGACACGGATTTATGTTTGCACCGATAACAGGAGAATTGTTGACTGAGATTATTTTGGATAAACAATTAGACGATTATGCTGCTGATTTACATTTGAATCGTTTTAAGAATAATACAAAGACAAGTTTTGAACATTCAGTAGTTTGATTATAGATTTAATAAAAAAAAGAAAGGAATGATTTTATGGCAATTTATGATTACAGAACAGAACCACTAACAGATTTTTCTGATGATAAAAATCGGAATGCATATCTTAAAGGATTAGAGATAGTAAGAGGCTATCTTGGAAAAAAATATCCTTTAATCATTAATGGCGAAAGAATTTTCACAGAAAGGGTCGTCAAATCACTTAATCCATCTAATCACAAAGAAGTGATTGGTGAAATTAGTCAAGCAGGTCTTAAAGAAGCGGAACAAGCTATGAGTGCAGCTTTAGCGGCTTTTGAAATCTGGAAGAAAACTGATGCTAAAGTAAGAGCTGATGTTTTATTCAAAGCAGCTAACATTATGAAAAGAAGACGTCATGAACTTAGCGCTTTAATGACTTTAGAAGCAGGGAAGCCATGGGCTGAAGCCGATGCTGATACTGCTGAAGCAATTGATTTTTTAGAGTATTATGGAAGACAGATGTTAAAGTTAGAACGAATTGATGATGTTGTTCTAAGTAGAAGAAATGTTGAAAGAAACGAATATCGTTATATTCCTTTAGGTGTTGGTGCAGTTATAACTCCTTGGAATTTTCCGCTTGCTATTTTAACTGGAATGACTACTGCAGCTATAGTAAGTGGTAACACAGTTTTATTAAAACCAGCTTCAACTACACAAGTTATTGCTTTTAAACTTTTAGAAATATTAGAGGAAGCGGGCATGCCTAATGGTGTGGTTAATTTCATGCCTGGTCGTGGTAGTGAAATAGGAGACTATATAGTTAAGCATCCTAAAACAAGGTTTATATCTTTTACAGGATCAAAAGCTGTTGGACAAGAAATATACGAAACAGCCGCTAAAGTTCAAAAAGGTCAAATATGGTTAAAAAGGGTTATTGCTGAAATGGGAGGCAAAGATGCTATTTTAGTAGATGAATGTGTAGATGCTGACATGGCTGCGGATGCAATAGTTAAAAGTGCATTTGGTTTCTCTGGACAGAAGTGTTCTGCTTGTTCAAGAGCCATAATTCACGAAAACATGTATGATGAAGTTGTTGAATTAATAAAACAAAAAACAGAAAAAATAGTTGTTGGAAATCCAGAATTTTATGAAAATAACATGGGTCCAGTTAATGATATTCAAGCATTTAGAAAAATTAATGATTATATTGAAATTGGTAAGAAAGAAGGAAGACTTCTTACTGGTGGAGTTTCAAGTGATGAAATTGGCTATTTTATTAACCCAACTGTGATTGTTGATTTAGATCCAAAAGCTAGGGTTATGCAAGAAGAAATTTTTGGACCAGTTTTAGCAGTGACAAAAGTTAAATCATTTGAAGAAGGTTTAAAAGTTGTTAATGATACAGAATATGGACTTACTGGATCTTTGATTTCTAATAATAGAAAACATTTGGAAATGGCTAGAGAAGATTTCCATGTTGGAAATTTATATTTAAATAGAAAATGTACTGGAGCCATTGTTGGTTATCAACCATTTGGCGGTTTTAATATGAGTGGTACTGATTCTAAAGCTGGAGGTCCAGATTATTTGATTTTGCACATGCAAGGGAAAACTATTTCTGAGACATATTAAGGATAATTATTACTAATACTATAGATAGGTTTAAGTAAAAAAAGATATCAGTTGATGATATCTTTTTTTAAGCGTATAGTTTGTTACGGATTCGAAATAGTGTTATAATGAATTTGACATAGGAGGTAATAATATGTTAACAACTTTTAAAGCAACAGCAAGAAAATTAAGTGATGGCATGCAAGTAGATACTGAGTCCCATGGGTTTAAGATTTTATTTGATGAACCTGACAAGATGGGTGGAACGAATAAAGGTATTAACCCAATGAGCGCTTTACTAAGCGTTTTGGGAGCTTGTCAAGCAATTGTAGCTAGTATGTTTGCTAAACAGTTCAATATTGAATTCACTGATTTCTATCTTGAAATTGAAGGGGATATGGATTTAGCTGGAATTATGCAAAAAAAAGATGTGAGATCAGGATTTCAAGAAATCAGGTTCAAAACACATTTTAAATCAAGTAATAATGAAGAAGAATTAAATGAATTTTCTAGATTCATTGAAAAATATTGTCCAATTAGCGATTCATTAGCCAATGGAGTAAAACTTGTAAATCAAGGCATAGTAATAGATTAAAAAAAGGGAGAAAATGATTATGGAATTTTTTGAGAGTTTAAAAATAAGAAGATCAAATTATAATATTGATAAAAATATATTGGTTAGTAAAGAAGAAGTATTAGATGTAATAGGTAATGCAGTAAAGTATACACCTTCTGCATTTAATTCTGAGAGTCAAAGAGTAATGGTTTTACTAAACGATAATCATGACAAATTGTGGGAAATTGTAAAACAAGAAATTAAAAAAATAGTTAGTGAAGTTGATTTTAAGAAAAGTGAAGACAAAATCAACACATTTAAATCTGGATATGGTACCGTTCTATTTTTTGACGATGATTTAACAACTAAAAGTTTAATAGAAAAATTTCCTTTATATAAAGAAAATTTTAAAAGATGGGCAACTGAACAAAACGGTATGTTACAATCTAATGTTTGGGTTGGATTAGGAACTATTGGGTTGGGTGGTAGTTTACAACATTATAATGAATTGATTGAAGAAACAATAAAAAAAGAGTTCAAAATTGACGAGTCTTGGAGCTTAAAAGCACAAATGCCATTTGGAAATATTGTTGAAGTAGCACAAGAAAAAGAAAAAAAGGATTTAGACCTGAGAATGATAGTTTTAGAATAAAAGCGTTTTCATAAAGAATTTATAAATAACACTTGAGTTATTAATTTTACTTGTTTATAATAATATTAAGTTAATATTTGGTCGTATAATTTCGAAAATATGGTTCGAACGTTTCTACCTTATCACCGTAAAAGATAAGACTACGGCTATTCATTCAACTAATAGGACTTTTTTAGTTTTATTAAGTTTGTGTGCCTAGCCTTAGATTTGATCTAAGGCTTTATTTATGGCCAAATGTTAATAAAAAAACTAAGGGAGGTTTCAAGTGAAAAAAATTGCATCAAGTTTAAACAAGTATTTCAAGATTAGTGAACGTGGATCAACTATTTCTAAAGAAATCATTGGTGGATTAACAATTTTCCTAGCAATGATTTATGTATTACCAGTCAATGGTGGGATTTTAGCAGGTGCTGGTATGGATTTTGCAGCTGTATTTGCAGCAACAGCAATTGCAGCAGCTATAGCGAGTCTTGTTATGGGGCTTTACGCTAACTATCCAGTTGGTTTAGCTTCAGGTATGGGTGTTAATGCTTTCTTTACAGGTGTAGTTGTAAATCAACTAGGATTTTCTTGGGAAGAGGCTTTAGCTGCTGTATTAATTTCGGGGGTTTTATTCTTAATCATTTCTATTACTGGATTAAGAAAAATCGTAATTAATTCAATTCCTAAAAATTTGAAATTAGCTGTTGGTGCTGGTATTGGTTTCTTTATAGCTTTTATTGGATTAAAGAATGCAGGGATAATTGCTAGCCATCCTAACAATTTTGTTCAATTAGGAGATTTAGGACATCCAACAGTTTTATTAAGTGTTTTTGGGTTATTAGTTGTATTTATTCTTTTTGCGATTAAAAAGAAAATTAGCCGTTTTGCAATAATCATTTCAATTGTTTTAACTGGTGTTGTAGGAGTTTTATTAGGTTTGATATTTCCTAGTTTAGCTAACTTAATGCCAAGTATCGGTGGTAGTAACTTAGGCAGTATTGCAAATGTTGGTCAAACGTTTGGTAAAGCTTTTGGAGCTATGGGGTCATTGTTATCACAGCCGATGGCTTATATTGTGATTTTTACTTTCTTGTTTGTTGATTTCTTTGATACAGCTGGTACATTAGTAGCTGTTGGGCACGATGCAGGACTTCTTGATGAAAATGGTGAGTTAATTGATGGCGATAAAGCTTTATTAGCAGATGCAATTGGCACAGTTGCAGGAGCTATTATTGGGACTTCAACAGTAACTTCTTATGTTGAATCAACTACTGGAATTGAATCTGGTGCTAGAACTGGTTTAGCAGCTACTGTAGTTGGATTATTGTTTATTGTTAGTTTATTGTTTTATCCTCTATTCTCTTTTGTTAATTCAATTCAAATTGCGCCTGGGGTTTTTCTTTCTCCAGTAACCGCGATGGCATTAGTTTTCGTTGGTGCTTTAATGGTTTCATCTTTAAAAGATATTGATTGGGATGATAACATTGCAGTAGCATCCACATTTATTACGATAATCATTATGGTTTTATCAGCTAGTATAGCTGAAGGGATTGCTTTTGGTTTCATAATCTATACAGTTATGATGGCTGTTACTAAAAGACGAAAAGAGTTATCGCCGGTAATGTATATCTTGGCGGCTTTGTTTGTTCTCAATTTTGTTATTAAGTATTTATTTTTAATTTAATTTTAAAAGATGGATAATTTATTCCATCTTTTTTTTAAAAAGAAAGGGTGTAAAAATGGAAAACAAAATGATTCTTGGTATTAAAGAAAAACCTAGTAAAGGTAAATGGGTTTTACTAAGTTTTCAACATGTATTTGCAATGTTTGGTGCTACGATATTAGTTCCAATAGCTACAGGACTTCCAATTAGTGTTGCGCTTTTTAGTTCAGGTGTTGGTACACTAATTTATATCTTGTGTACAAAGGCAAAGGTTCCTGTATATTTGGGGAGTTCATTTGCTTACATTGGGGTTATAGCAGCTGTCAGTGGTTATGCAGATACTGGTGTTGGTAATTATGCAAGCGCAATGACTGGTCTTTTAGCAGTAGGTATTATTTATGTTATCATCGCACTTATAATAAAAGTTATTGGTACCGGTTGGTTACATAAGATATTGCCGCCAGTTGTAATTGGGCCAATGATTATGATCATTGGTTTAGGCTTGAGTTCTGTTGCAGTTAGTAGCAGTGGACTTTCTGGTGGAACATGGCAAGAAATGGTTGTGGCATTATTTGCATTTGTTATTGTAATTGGAGTTGCAATTTTGGCTAAAGGCTTTTTAAAAATTATTCCTTTTCTTTGTGGAATTATTGGAGGATATATTTTGGCGGTTATATTAGGAATTGTTGACTTTTCTGGTGTTACTACTGTACTTGAAACTCCATCATCTTGGTTTAAAATTCCTGAGTTCATGTTCTTAGGTTGGAAAGATGGTAGTGCAAATGTACTCGGTACAGAAATAACTTTCTTAAAAATGAATATCACAGCTTTGATAACAATTGCGCCACTTGCATTTGTCACAGCAGCAGAACATATTGGTGATCATGCAGTATTATCAAAAATTTGTGGAAAAGACTTTTTAACTGATCCAGGTCTTGATAAGACCTTGATGGGCGATGGTTTAGCTACAGCTTTTGCAGCGATGATTGGTGGACCTGCAAATACAACTTATGGGGAAAATACTTCAGTTGTTGGTATGACAAAAGTAGCTTCAGTATATGTTACCGGAGGAGCGGCAGTTATTGCTATACTTTTAAGCTTCATAAATTTATTTACAACTTTAGTAGCTTCAATACCATCTCCTGTTATGGGGGGAATGAGTATTATTCTTTATGGATTTATAGCAGCTAACGGTTTAAAGGTTTTAATCGATAATCAAGTAAACTTGAGCTCGATGAGAAATATTATTATTGTAGCGGCTATGTTGGTAATAGGTTTAGGCAATGCAGTAATCAATTTTTCTTCTTTCTCAATATATGGAATGTCTCTTGCGGCTCTTGTAGGTATTCTCTTAAACTTCATCTTACCAAAAGAAAAATTAGCAAATTAAATTAGCTCTATTTAAAATAAGTGTTGCTTTATGTATAATACATTTGAAGCAACACTTATTGTAATTAAAGGAGAAAAGTTTTATGTGCGGTAGATATTCAATAGCTGTTTCGAAAGGAGATTTGGAAGCTTACTTAAAAACAAATTACCAAATTGAAGTGCTTCCAGATCAGATTTTATTACCTAAATATAATATAGCTCCATCTGAAGATATAATCTCGGTAATAAATGATGGCCAGAAGTATCGTATTGGTTTGCTTAAATGGGGATATATCCCTGAATTTAGTAAAGATGATAGTAAACCAATTATAAATACAAGATCTGAGACAATAGATACTAAAACTGCTTTTAAAAAGAATTTCATTGAAAAAAGATGCATAATTCTAGCTGATGGTTTCTTTGAGTGGGAAAGATCAACATCAACAAAAAGACCATATCGATTTTCACTAAAGAATAAAAAAATATTTGGGTTTGCAGGTCTATGGAGTGTTTTTACTGATAAATTAGGAAAAAAGACTTATACCACTACAATCATTACAACAAAAGCTAATTCTTTAATTAATGAAATTCATGATCGAATGCCAGTTATCTTATCAGAAGAACAAGCTAAAAAATGGTTGAATCCAAGAATTAAAGACTCTATTGCGTTAAAAGAAATACTTAAACCTTATTGTGCGCAAGAGATGGAATTATATGAAGTTAGCAATAATGTTAATAAAGTTTCTTACAAAGAAAAAGATGTGATTATTCCAATAAAAAAATCGACTTAATAGTCGATTTCTGATATTAGTTTAATAAATCTATTTGATAACACAGTTTTCCATCATTGTCCAAAGATTCATTTCGGGAAAAGCCCATTTTTTGCAAATAATTAATATGAACATTATTTGATGTATATGTTATTAATTTACTAAATCCCTTTTCTAGAAAAACACTTTTTTGCTGGGTGTATAAGTATTTGCCTAATGAAAAATCACGATAGGGTGGAGATACATAATCTAATTGGATAATCATGGTATGTTCATCAAATCTTTTACCACTAAAAACACCAGCAGGTACTATATCCCTAAGAATATAAAAACTCAAATCAGCATTATCTACATCTATTTCATTAACGTCAAAGTAATGAGTTAGATCTTCTTTATTTAAAGATAAGTAATATTCTAAATATTTAGAGTTTTTATCAATTTCTAAAATTTTAAAATATGTTTTTGTATTTGTCATCTTAATAATGTAATAAATATTTATTGCTACAGTTCCAATGTTTAATATCGCAATTGGATAAGCTTTTATTAAAAACCCATATATAACAAATGTTAATGAGCCAAAAAGATTAATCCACCTCAATTTTTTTACTGAACTCATCAATAATGAAATTAACACAATAACAGAAGCTAAGTAACCAATATATTCTAACATAATATCCCCCTTTTTAAACCTTTGATATTATATCATATTTAGAGAAAAAGTCTAGTGTTTTGTTTTCTAGAAAAGCTGATTATTACGGATGTGATTTTTTTAAAAAACATCATAGTTTAAATCAAATGGAAAATGTTGATATATAGGGTTTTTGTATATTAAAAATATATGATATTTTTGTTTAAATCATTGCAAAAAAGATGTATAAGGGGTATTATAAGTAGGGATTGTTTATTTTGGTAAGCATCAAAAATCAATTAATGAATAATAATTTTTTCGTTTTAGGAGGACAACATGCCAGAAATCGTAGATAATATTAAAGTTGGTCAGTTTATAAAGGAACAACTAAAAGAACAAAAAATAAGTCAAGATGCTTTAGCTCAGAAACTAAATATTACTAGAAATGCTGTGTCATCTAACTTGAATGGAAAGTCTTCATTTAGTCGTAAGAATATAGAGATAATAAGTGAACTTCTAAATATGAAACCGGAAGATATTTTGAGTTGTAGGAAAAGTGATAATGATGAATTTGCCTCTGAATTTCAAAAATTGGCTCGTCGTGGTTTAGCTGAGTTCAAACGCAATTATGCAAAAGACGTTATAATATCTGAACCAGATATTTTCGGAAAAGTATTAGTTGATTACTTAATTGATGAAGATATTGAGGACATATTTATATATCTACATGATTCTGAAGTTGAGTTCGTTAAAAATCACTTTCATAGAGCTAAGGATATATATTTAAAAATTATCACTTATGTTCTTAAAAAGAATTTGCCAGGTGCGATTCGTTATATTAAAGATTATAGTGATTTGAATAATAGTTTTGACATTAGTCTTTATAATAATTCTTCAGAGATTTGGAATATGATTAATAAAGAGACAAATCGTTATTTAATCGAAGAAATGATGGAGTTAAGAATAACTCAAGAATATAAAGTTTTTGGTTTTAAATCAAAAAAAAATGTAAAGGTTATTACAAAAAAATTATGGCTAGAAATAATTGCTAAATATAAGGTAATACAAGTGCTTAATGTTTATCTTGATTTTTATGCTAATCCAGAAGATTTTTATAGTTTTACTAAAGTAATGATTAAAGAACAATACACCAAAGCAATTGAAAGCTTTATTAAGAAATTTTTTGTCAGCGAAATCCCTGATAATAAAAGAACAACTTATAATTTTCAAAAAGCAATTAACCTTATTGTCGAGAATGATAATTTTACTTTATTTAAAAAATTTGTTAGTTTAAAGATTTATGAGAATCTTACTGAAATAATCGTGAAAAATATTCAAAATAATCAGATCAATTATTTTGAATACGCACTTAACATTCAAAAAAAGAATTATGATATTGATTATCCCAAAGTTGGATTAATAGCGGTTAAGAACTCTAGTTTAGACATTTTAGATTCAGTTATAAGTAATCTAGAACAAAAAGATTTGAATTTTCTCTTAAGTGAAGTAATGAATCAAGATTTAGCTGTTATGAAGTATTTAGTTGATCATAACGCAAAGTTTGATTTTGATTATTACAATTCTTATACAATGAAAAACATTAATCTCTTGATTGAGTTTTTAAATAAAAAGGAAGGTGAATAACCATGGTAACATTTATTGAAGAAAATCTACCTTTACTTGTTCTAAGTGGATTTATTATACTCGTAGTCATCCTAGTAATTATTTTGAGGTATAATGTCTATATGTCTAAATTTTTTTCTAATAAGAAATTTAGAATTCATAGTGCTTATACTTTAGAACCTACAGAAGACAAGAAATCTTTTACTTTGACGATATTTAACAATAATGTTAATGATTCTCGTGTGATTGCTTTCGGATTCATTTATAAGAATCATTCTATTAATTATCATAAGTCATATCTTAAAGCAAATAATTTAACTGATGACCAAAAAGTAGTTATACTATCTAGAGATTGTTTGGAAATCACTATTGATGCGATTGAGTTAAAGACAATTATTTCCGATATTAATAGAAGTAAAAGAAGGATAAGATCTTTAAAAGCATATGTTTCAGACTCAACAGGTTTAACTTTAAAAACTAGTGCTCATGCAGTAACAAAACAGCTACGTTTGATATTTGAGTATGAGTATTTAGCTGAAAAACAAAAGAAAGCTGAAATTAGAGCTCAAATTGCTAGTGAAGTTAAGGCGAAAAAAGATAAAAGAAGATTTGAAAGACGTACGCTTAGAAATGAACGTAATGAAAAACTAAAATTAAAATTGAAGAGTATTTTTACTTTTAAAAAGAAAAAAGCCTAAAAATAGGCTTTTTTTAATGGGTTTTGATTGTGTCTAAATCATTATTAATTATTTCAAGTGAAAACTTAACCGAATTACCGATAGCTTGATCTAAAGAATCATCTTTTACTTTTAAAACTTCTTTAAGATATGTGTTGTTAATATATGCTTTTCTAGTCATGATTTCAGCCAAGCCATTTAAGTTGATTCCCAATTCTATACCTTGTTTCTTATATCTTCTTTTATACCTAAGAAGAACAAGTTTGTATAACCACTTTGGAATTGAAATTATCGGACGTTTTCTGATACCCATATGTTTATGCATTATTTTAAGCATTTTTCGCCAGGTTAAATTATAATAGCCAACTGGGATTGTTTTAGCGCCTTTCGCAGTTTCAACACTAGAAGCAATTACTTGTCCAACTTGGTTAACCGTAATCATAGCTGTACCACCTTTTGGATAGAAAGTGGCTATCTTCATTTTTTTGATTTGTTCAATTAATAATACCCAAACAGGTTTTCTTCCTTCTTGGTCATCAAAGACATAGGGGATTTCTAACACTGTGACAGCAAAGTCTTTATCATAAAAGCTGAAAGCTTCATTACTCTGGTCTACTCTTGATTTGATGTATGGATGAGTTTCATAAAGATAAAGATTTTCCCAGACTCTATCTAAATATGTGAAATAAGAACCGCAGATGATAGCCTTCTTAAGTTTCATCTCCTTCGCTAATTTCAAGAGACGATTTAAGGGTGTAATATTTTTTGACTTATAAAATTCATAAGCTGGACCGGTTTGTTCTATAATTCCATCTACTCCAGCCGCAAACACTAATGCTTCTTGATTGCGTAAGTGTTTTCTTAGTTCGTTATCACTCATTGTTTCATAGTTTTCATAAACTACTTCAAGTTTTTCGGGAAGGATTAAACCTTTAGGTAAATCAGGGAGTGATATTGTTTTAACGTTATGACCTCTTCTAATTAATTCTTTAGCACCTGCTAAACCTAGAAGGCCTGTGCCGCCAATGATTAAAACATTCATCACCTTTTCCCTCGTTTCTTTAATCCTTTAATATTATATATGAATACATTAACTAAATAATATATAATTGTCAAATGAAATATCATTTTTAATTTCTAATTTGCAAGTGATAATGCTTTCATTTGTTTCTTCATAATAAACTAATTATAAACAAGAAAGTTTTTAAAGAAAGAAGAAAAAATAATATATAAGTATTTTAAGTAATTTTTGATATCAAATTGTTTTTGTTTAGCACTTAGTATATAATATAGTAAATTTATTTATGGATGATAAATAATTTTAAAATATTTGATTGGGGAGAGAAAAAATGAAAAGATTGTTTTTAATGTTTTTAATGGTTTTTACTGTATTTGTTGTAGTTTCATGTGACAAGAAAACTACAGAAGAACCAACAACTTTTGTTTCGACTGTCGCTGACTTAGACCCTGTCTTTGTTGGTGTAGCAGATAGGACAATTGATAAAGGAACAGAAGATTTTAGTATTCTTGAAGGAATTTCCATCACTGATGATAAAGATACTAATTTAATTGAGAACGTTGTTGTTGAAGGAGAAGTTAACGCCGCTGTAGCTGGTGAGTATCCAATAACTTTGACTGTTACTGATTCTGCTGGCAATGAAGTCGAAACTGAATTTACAGTTACTGTTGTTTTAGGTGAAAATGAGCTTAAAGCTTTAGCTGATATTGAAGGATTTGTATTAACAACTGACGCAGATGGAAATTATGTGTTACCTACATCTGGACCAGTAAATAAGTCAATGATTATTTGGCGTTCTAATCGTCCTGATATTGTTACTAAAAAAGGCTACGTAGTTAGACCAGGGATTGGTGAAGAACCAATTACCGTAGTTTTAACAGCTAATGTAGTACAAGGTGGAAAATATTTTTCATATGATTTTACAGCTGTTGTTCAACCTAATGAAGAATTAACAGGTATTACATCAAGTGTTAGTTTACCATTTGAAGGAACTTCTGCTGAATATGTAGTTCCTAATCAAGATGCTGTAAGTATATTCTTTGCTGATAATGGTGCAGTTCCGTATGTTGATGTTGAAACATTTATAAATCTAATTAATGGAGCGATTGACTCAAGTTTAATTACAATCACTACTCCTGAAGCAGACAAATTGAGAATTGATTATAGTGT
>Ga0265294_10005852_pt1 | contig 14918 bp, 16 predicted proteins | sample MunlanPumphouse3_FD_192504 | JGI IMG/M metagenome (GOLD analysis project Ga0265294, IMG submission 192504) | Groundwater microbial communities from a municipal landfill in Southern Ontario, Canada - Pumphouse #3 | ecosystem: Environmental > Aquatic > Deep subsurface > Groundwater | place... | reverse complement strand
ACGACGGCACTGGAGATCGTGCCGGATGACGACTACAACGCTACGGTCCAGACCACCTACACCTACCTCGCTGCCGGCACCTATGTCGTCACGGTAGAGGTCGCGAACAACGTCACGGGTGCCGTCGCCTGCGATACCCTGAACGTGACCGTCAGCCCGCAGCCCGTGGGCCCCCGGCCCATGGAGGTGAAGGTCGTCCCGAAGACACTGAACCAGAAGAGCAACGGTGTCATGACCATCTTCATCAACGTTGCAGAGTGGCTCGGCTTTGAGGATGCCAACAGGACGAACGCGACGTTATCGGACCCCTCTGAGTTCAGGATCGGGAATGCAACGCCCGAGAAGGTCAAGTTCAACATGAAGGACGGCGGCACGCTCATGCTGAAGTACCGGCGAGCGGACCTCGATCTCAACGCCGGTGACGGCAACCTGACCCTGACCGGCACGACAGAGGACGGGAACATCCCGGTGGTGGGCAGCGGCGCCGTATCCGTGATCAACCCGGGCAAAAGCGGGCAGAACGATCACGGGTATGCCGGGACCGCGAAGGAGAAGGTGAAGAACCCGAAACAATCCAACGGAAACGCAAACGGACGGGCACCGTAACGGCGCACCGTTCTTGCTGCCCGGCGTGGTTCCGGGATCAATCCACTTATCATTTTAGGGGTCGACCACTAAGGTACATGGGACGATACGTCGCTGGAGACGTTCTTCTGGCCTCTGTGCGTATCGGGGGCGTCGGTGCATGGAAGGTGCGGCCGGTGGTCGTCGTTATGGGAGGAGAGAGCGGAGACCTGCTCGTCTGCCCGGTATCGAGCAGACCGTCCATCGACGCGCCCTCGGTCCCGCTCTCGCTCAACGACTTTGCCCGGGGCGGGCTCGACCTCTTCATCGAGAGCTACGCTCTCGCCGCATACGCCGCCACCATCCGGACGGCGGACGTCGTCGGAAAGAAAGGCACTCTTCTGCCGGAGACCCTTGCCGCCATCCGGGCGACCATGCCAGTGATGCACGAAAAGAGGGGGCGCCGGCGGTAGCGATCTTCAGAGTTCGTACCGTTTCAGGAACTGCCGGATCTGCCGGGCCTCCACCCACTCACGGTCGAGTGCGCTGACCTGATCGTTGATCCTCCGGACCTGCTCGCGGAGTTTCTCCGCGGCCGCCTCGTCGTCGAGCAGGTCTGCAACCCCCATGACCACCTGGAGTGGGTGGCGGACGTGGTCGGCAAGGACCGCGAACTGCGCGATGTTCCGCTCGGTCATATCGAGGGCCTGCTCCCGGAGCCGTTCGTAGCGGATCCGGTCGGAGATATCCCTGCCGACGGTCTGGAATCCCACGACCTTCGTCTTCTCGGCGATCGGCAAGATGTTCAGCTCCAGTATGACCGTCTCCCCATCTTTGCGCCAAACCTCTACCTGGAGTCCTTCGACCGGCTCGCCCCTGAGCACCTTCCGGATCTCCTCCCCCCATGTTGGAAGGCTTGAAGGGAGGATGTAATCTTCCCAGGCTGTCCCCACCATCTCCCCGGGGGAATACCCGAGTATCCGCTCCGTCGCCGGCGAGATGTAGTTCAGCCCGCTGGAGAGGTATGACGTCACAAGGAGATCGAAACTCCGCTGGGCGATCCCCCGGAACTTCTCCTCGCTCTCTTGAAGCGCTGCCTCGGCCTGCAGCCGCTCGATGATTCGGCCGAGCCTTTTTGCGACAGCATCAAGCAGCATCTGCTCTTCCGGCAGGAACGGCCCTTCGGCCGCCCGGGGCTCCTTGCCGGGGTACCGGACCTCAACCTCGCCGACTTCTTTGCCGTGAACGACGATCGGGCTCACCTGCTTCCAGGGGGTCTCTTCCAGGGTTCCCCGGTGATACTCCCGGTCGTCGACCCGAATTCGTACCGCGACCTCGTCCGGGTACTGCCAGCCCGAGGGGAGGGTATCGACAACCCCCTGCAGGAGCCGGTCAAGCGTTATCCCCGAGACCTCAACGAGGTGCGTCACGGTGTAGAGGCACCGGAGTTCCCTCATCCGCTCCTTCAGTTCGTGCGTCTTCTCCCGGAGCGCCTCCTCCGCCCGGTTCCTCTCGGTCACGTCAAAGGCTGTGCCGGCGATGCCGGCGATCCTCCCCTCTGCATCCTGGAGAGGTTTTAGCGTCAGGTCCCGGACATGAGTGCCATTTACAACGTTGAACGTCACCGCCGCCCGCACGGTCTCTCCCGTCTCCAGGACCCGGCGTTTGAGCGTGGCAAGGGTCGCGGCACTCTCGGGAAAGGCCTCATCGTCGCGCATGCCGATGATCGACGCATCCGTGGCCCCCAGTTGCTGATTGTACGACCACGTGTAGCGGAGATCCTCATCCTGCGCAAAGGCGACCACCGGCGATTCTTCGAGCGCGGCCTTGAAATTGCGCGCGTCCAGGTCCGCGGTGGCGTCCCGGATCCTGATGAGCCGGGCCCCGGCGGAGACCACCGGGACCTGCAGGCAGGCTATCGAGAGCCAGCGTTGGGTACCGTCGGGGGTCCGAGCACGGCAGAGGAGTTCCGGCAGGTCCGAGTCGTTCTCAAGCGCCTGGCGGATCAGCTGTGCGGAGTCCTCGCCCTCGATGATGGGAATGAGGCGCCCATCAACGAGAGCGTTCATGTCCATCCCGACGATCTCCTTCCCCCGGACGGCAAGTATCCGCGCGAGAGCCTGGTTGTACCAGAGGACCTTCCGGTCGGTGTCTACCACGAGAAGTCCATCGGGCACCGGCAGGTCTCCTGGCGCCCGGTCACTGCATGAATCTTTCATCTTTCTCCGGTTACAGGAATGATAGCTGTAGTGGTTGTGCTCCAGGAGAATGAAATAGATACCGATCCAGTTTCCGGGCAGGACATATCATTTCCGCGTCCTCCTGGAGAATTCCGGCGACATGCCCGGGATCATACAACGCCGGATCCTGCTCCGGCGCTCCGGGACGGGACGCGGGGAGTCGATGTCCTCCCCGACGGTTGCCCCAAGATAGATATCACCTGCGGTCGGTAGGGGGTGGTATGATGACGGAACCAGAAACGATCGGGATCTTCTCCGTGATCCGGGAACGCAGGAGCGTCAGGAACTACACCGACCGGGAGGTCCCGGACGAGGCCCTCAGGGCGATCATCGCGGCGGGCGTCCAGGCACCGACCGCTCTCGGGCTTCAGCCCTGGCAGTTCGTGGTCGTGAGAGACAGGGACCTGATGCGGCGGGCGTCCGACTACTGCAAGCCGCTGCTCGTGGAGAAGATCGGTGCGGAGCCCCGCCCCGGGACGGACGAGTTCCTTGCGGCGCTCAAGAGTCCGGAGTTCAGCATCTTCTACAACGCCCCGGTGCTGGTCCTGGTCCTCGGCGCCCGGGATACGGTATCGAGCGTTCTCGATTGCACCCTCTGCGCGGAGAATATGATGCTTGCCGCATGGGCACTCGGCATCGGCAGTTCCTGGGTCGGCGCCGCGACCCTCATCGAGCAGAACCCCGACCTCCTTGCGGCGCTGAAGGTCCCGGACGACCACCAGGTTGTGGCGCCGCTGGTCTTCGGCTACCCCGCTTCCCTGCTGCCGAAACCGACACGGCGGGAACCCCGGATCACCTGGGTTACCTGACCGCTTTCGCCGCTTACCCGGCGACGAGAGGCGCGACTGCTTCCGCAGGGACGATCGAGAGCGTGATCTCCCGCCCTCCCCGAATAAGTGTCAGGGTTGCCGGTTCCGAGATGGGCCAGGTGGTGAGGAACCGGTGCAGGTCGTCGACGCACGTAACCGGGGTCTCGTTGATCGTGAGGATCAGGTCGCCCGGTCGGAGCCCGGCCCGGCCAGCAGGGCCTGCCCTGTTCACCGAGACGACCTCGACCGCCTGGCTCCCGGTAAGCCCGAGCGCCGTAGCGAGCGACCGCGGGAGCGGCCGCGACTGACCGGCGATGCCGAGGTATCCGCGCCGCACCCTGCCGTCGGCAACGAGCTGCGGGAGGACCCAGGCGGCGGTGTTCGAGGGGATCGAGAAGCAGAGGTTCTGGGCCATCGGGATGATGGCCGTGTTGATGCCGATGACCCGACCGCGGGAGTCCACCAGCGGACCGCCGGAGTTGCCGGGGTTCAAGGGAGCGGTGTGCTGGATGATCTTCTCGATCAGGCGGCCGTCCCGGCTCCGGAACGCCCGCCCAAGAGCGCTCAGGACACCCGTCGAGACGGTCGAGTCAAAACCGAGCGGGTTGCCGATGGCTATCGCGAGCTGGCCGACCGAGAGCGCTTCCGAGTCGCCGAACGATGCATACGGTAGACCAGACGTCCCGGCACGGAGCACGGCGAGATCGGTCGCCGGGTCGGCCCCGACCAGGCGCGCAGGAAGCGCGATCCCGTCCGAAGTACGGACCTCGATCCTCCCCGCCCCCTGCACCACGTGGTTGTTGGTCATGATGTAGCCGTCCGGCGTCACGATCACGCCCGAGCCTGCTCCCATCTGCTCGCCTCCACGGTCCCGGGGGCTCTTCTCCACGGCCACGCTCACGACCGCGGGCCCTACGGAGCGGACGACCTGGATGACGGCCCGGGAGTAGGCGTCGAGGAGGTCGGCGTCCGTCTCCCCGTTACCGGAGACTGGAACGGTCCCGCCTGCACCTGTTGACTTCGGAGCGTCGCCGTTATTCCGGAAGAGTTTGTGTCCGATTTTATTCATTACAATATATAATTGTGTGATAAATGGTAATGTAGTTTCTGCACGGGTCCAGGAGGTGCCGTTGCTCATGGCGTTCAGGCCTGCCCTGCCTCCTGATCCCATCCTCGTCGAGCTTTCAGTAACAGTAAAATAGCACAGCACCTACTTCCCCCCATGCTCGGGACGACGACGATCGAAGTGGCTACGACGAGGGTCGAGGTGCATCCTGTAGACGTGCGCCGGGTGCCGCAGGCCGGCGAAGCCTACGATAACGTGGAGATAAAGACCGACCGGGGGACGACCACCTGCCGCTACTACGAGGCGGAGGCGGCACGCGTGGGTCTTGTCGTGGTGGGGGGGACCGGCGGCGGGTTTGACACCCCTGCACGAGGACTCTACCCGCGACTGGCACAGGATCTCAGAAACGACAGGATCAGCACGATCCAGACCCGGTACCGGCACCCGGCCGACCTTCTGGAATCGACTGTCGATACGATCCTCGGTATGCGCTACCTTGAGAGCCAGGGGGTCCGGGCACTCGGGCTCGTCGGGCACTCGCTCGGGGGGGCGGTGGTGATCCAGGCGGCGGCGAGCGATCCCGCGGTCAGGGTCGTCGTCGCGATCGCCACACAGACCGCCGGGACGGAATCGGTCGGAGACCTCGCGGGGCGTGCGGCGCTCCTCCTCCTTCACGGGGACGCCGACACGGTCGTCTCCTTCCACTCTTCAGAGGAGGTCTACCAACGCGCCCATGAACCCAAACGGCTGGTCATCTATGAGGGAGCGGGCCACAACCTGGATGAGGTGGCGGAGAGCCTCACCGTCGAGGTGAAGGCATGGCTCTTCAAGCACCTGCCGGGGATACTCGTCTGACCCAGCCGTCATCCCGCGGGAGTCGGCCGTTCCAGGCCCCGCTCCTGCAGGTACCGTCGTGCGGCGCAGGGGTCGTCGGTCGCAAACCCGTCGATGCCGAGCCGGACTGCTTCCCCGAACTCCTCTTCCGTGTTCAGCACCCAGGGAACGACGAGCAACCCGGCGTTGTGCGCCTGATCCACCACCTCGGGCGAGACGTGGTCCCATCGCGGGAGGATGACGTCCGCCTGGGCCGAACGAGCGAGCCCGACTGCGTCTCCGGTCTCCCCCGAGTAGATGAGGCCCGCCTGCGCTCCGGGGAGGAGCTGCTTCGCCATCGCCACGCTTTCCTGGTGGAATGAGACCAGGAAGAGCCGTTCCGGCAGCCGGTTCATGAGCACCGAGACGATGATCGCCTCGGTCCCGGGCTCCTTGATCTCCGCGACAAGCCCCGTTTCTCCGTGGAGAAGGTCGAGGATCTCGTAAAGCGTCGGGATACGCTCGCCCTTCCCCGCGTCGAAGTTCGCCAACTCCTCAATGGTATAGCCCTTGACCGGCCCGTTCCCGTCCGTCGTCCGGTCGACGGTCGCGTCATGGATCGCGACGGGAATTCCGTCTTTTGTGAGGCGCAAATCGACCTCGACGAGATCGGCGCACGCCATTCCTCTTTGCAGCGCAGTGAGGGTGTTCTCCGGCTCGACTGCCCTTGCGCCACGGTGTCCGATGATGAACATCCCACGGCATAACCCGGGGACCAGATATAAGTTCGTCGGCTAAACTGGCGAGGGTGCCCTGCGGCTAAAAAAGGGGTTACTTCTGCCGGATCCTGTTGAGTTCGGATCTGATCGCGCCAGAGTCGTTATACTGCCTATCCTCGAACATGTTCAGCATCTCGAGGATGCCCTGCGACGCTCCGCTATCCTGTGCCCGGGTGATCAGATCGCTCTTTGATGCAGGGAAATTGATCCGGGAGATCATCATCTCGATCACCCGCGGGTCAATCTCCTGCAGGGGCCCGGCGACTTTTGACATCCCGCTCGTGGCGGACTTTTTCATACCCTTCATACCTCTCCTCACCACCGTGTTTGCGCTCCCTTCCAGGAGACGGCCCTTAAGAGGGAGTATGGATTAAATACCTATCGTTCATGCCGCGGCGGCAAGGCTTGCCCTGTACCGGGCAGATACTGGGATAGTTCCGGGCACCCCGGGGCGACCTGACCTCTCCTTCGTGGGGCACCTACCCGGAATCCGGGGGCTGTACAGGTTCAGGCGAAAGGGCGGCAGGTACCGTCTCCGGCACCTGCAGAGAATAGGTTACTTCTGCTGAATTTTGAGGAACTCGGACTTCACATCTTCCGGATCGTTGTACTGCCGGTCTTCAAACTGGTTCAATGCGTCGAGAACGACCTGGGGCGCCTCGGTCCCCTTCGCCCGGCTAATGAGGTCGCTCTTCGATGCGGGGAAGTTTATTCCTGAGGTGCTCACCTCAATGATCTGCGGGTCGAGTTCCCGTATGGTCCCGGCGACCTTTGACATCCCGCTCATGGCTGATTCTTTCATGCCTTTCATCTGTTCTCACCACCGTATCTGCGCTCCCTTCTGGGAAGCAACCCCCGGTGAGCAGGACGTGATAAATACCTATCGCCACTGCAATGAAGGGTGAAGAATTGCCCCCTATCAACCGGGGTGGCGAGAACCCCGAGGTGATCCCCGGGGTTCACACACGACAGGATTTTTACGATTGAGAGGGTTCCGGAACAAGCAACAAAAAAACAGCCCTCTGACAGAGCCAAATCAAAAGGTTCATTGTCCTTACCTGACTAACCCATTTTCATGAGAACGCATGGCATTCTTATACTGCTCGTTGGTATCGTTACGATACTGGCAGTCGCCGGTGCAGGGTGCACCGGCACGGCCGAGCCCGACTACGTCGTTGGTATCGACGCTGCATACCCGCCCTACAGTTACATCGACAAGGACGGCAACGCCCAGGGATTCGATGTCGACTCCATGAAGTGGATCGCCGAGAAGAAGGGCGTCGAAGTGACGTTCCTCGCGGTGGACTGGGACGCGATCATCCCCACCCTCCAGGCCGAGAAGATCGATATGGTCTATGCGGGAATGACGATCACCCCGAAGAGGCTGGAAGCGGTCAACTTCAGCAACCCCTACTGGACGGTCAACCAGGATGTCGCGGTCCGTGAGGATTCGAACGTGACGCTTGAGGACGTCCTTGCCGGGAAGGTCATCCTCGGAACGCAGCGGGGATGCACCGCCGCAATCTGGATCGAGGAGAACCTGGTCAAGAACGGGACGATGTCGGGAGACAACCTGAAACTCTACGTCGACACGCCGGCAGCCGTCAGCGACCTCGCGATAGGCAGAGTTGACGCGGTCATGTACGACGACGTCTCGTTAAAAGACATCATCGCGGGCAAGTCGGTGAAGGTGATCGGGTCCGTCGAGACGATGGAGCAGTTCGGCGTCGCCATCCGCAAGGAGGACACCGAACTCCTCGAGTTCATGAACGAAGGGATTGCGGAACTGCAGGCCGACCCGTACTGGGAAGAACTCAAAGTGAAGCACAACCTGGACTGATCGGGGACAACCTGTCCCCCATTTTTAAAACCTTCAATCCACCCGGAGGCCCTTCTTCTGTACCCAGAGAAACCCGCGAGCGTAGACCCGGGAAGGTCTACCCTCGCGCACTACCGGGCGCCGGTCCTCTATGCGCTGGCAACAGCGATCCTCATCGGCGGCAGCGCCCCGTTCACCAAACTCCTCATCGACGGGGCCGGACCGCTCGCCCTCGCCGCACTGGTATCGCTCGGGAGCGGTTCCGGCGCCCTGCTCTTCTCCCTCTTCGGCTCCGCATCGGGAACCCGGCGGAGCAACATGGAGGCGCCGCCCGGGAGGAGCGATATCCCCTGGCTCATCGGCGTGACGCTCTTTGGCGGGATCCTCGCGCCGGTCACCCTGATCCTCAGCCTCCCGGGGACAGCGGCAGCGACGGCGGCTCTCCTCCTGAACTTCGAGGCCGTGGTGACGACACTGATCGCCGCGGCGGTCTTCGGCGAATGGGTGAGCCGCAGGGTCTGGGTTGCGCTCGGGTGCGTCACCGCGTCGTGCATCCTCCTCACCCACGACCCGGTGGGCGGTCTCGGCCTCTCCCTCCCGGCGCTCGGCATCCTGCTCACCTGCCTCTTCTGGGGGGTCGACAACAATCTCGGGCAGCGGCTCTCGGCAAAAGACCCCCTCATCGTCATCTCCGTAAAAGGGATCGGTTCCGGCACCGTCACCCTCCTCTTCGCGCTCGCCGCCGGGGAGACCCTCCCGGGACCGGTCACGGCCGGTGCCGCCATGCTCGTCGGGTTCCTCTGCTACGGAGGCCTGACGAGCATCCTCTTCCTCCTCGCCCTCCGGGGCATCGGTGCTGCACGAGCCGGCTCGCTCCTTGCCGTCTCCCCGTTCTTCGGCGTCTTCTTCTCGCTCCTGCTCTTCGCCGAACTCCCGGCAGGTGCGTTCTACGTCGCGCTGCCCATCATGGTTCTCGGGGCGTGGCTGCTGGTCTCCGAGGAGCATTCGCACTCCCACAGGCACCCGGGCGTCGTCCACGAGCATCGGCACCGCCATGACAACCTCCACCACGACCACACCCACACGGCCGGCGACCCGCCGTTCTCCGCGAATGGCGAGCACTCGCATATGCACGTCCACGTCGAACTGGTCCACGAGCACCCGCACCAGCCCGACATCCATCACCGGCACGCGCACCGGCGGTAGGGTGGGGTGAGCACTACTCGAAGTTTGATGGCTGCTTAAGCCCTACCGGTGTACGGGCTTGAACTGTCCCCTACTTATCCCGGTGCAGTGGACCGTGGGAATACCGCCTCGCGGGGTGGGGCCGACGGCGAGGGGGGAGCATCCTCCCTCCCCTGTCTCCACATACTAAGGGTTTCCTGTAACCCCCGCCCCACCCGGCCTCCGGCCCGCCCAAGGGGCGAGGGCAGTGCATGGCGATACCCGGTGGAAAGCCGTGCTCTGGAGTACCCCCGGAGTGCGACCATAGCGCCCACCCCCACACGCCAAAATTCCTAAAATAAAGTGACAAGATGCACTAAAAGGCTGTGGAATGGATCTGTAACGTTTCAAACAAAGATCTAAAATGCGATGGACAGGGCATCGGAAGTTTGAGTAACACCGGATAAAATTCGTACCCGTCCCGTTAATTCCACCCTAAATGAGGCCTTTTGAAAAAATCACAACTGGGCCGCGGTGGTGCCCCGGGCCATGCCGGGAACCGCCAGCCGCTTCTCCAGAATATTGACCGCGACGGTCGTGATCGTCACCAGCACCAGGTAGACGATACCGACGGCTGCAAACGACTCCGTGTAGAGGAAATACTCGGTTGCCACCAGTTTCCCCGCCCCGGAGAGTTCGATGACCGTGATCATGTATGCAAGCGACGAGTACTTGATCAGGTAGATGAACTCGTTCGAGAGCCCCGGTATCGCCCGGCGAAGTGCCTGCGGCAGGATGACGTGCCGGATCGCCTGCCACCGGCTCATTCCGAGCGATCGTGCCGCGATCATCTGGCCGTCCTTGATCGATATGAGGGCGCCCCGGATGTACTCGGCGTTGTAGGCACCGTTGCAGAGGATGAAGCCAACCACCGATGCGGTGAAGGCGGTGAAAGTTATCCCGACCCCCGGGAGCCCGAAGTAAAGGATGAAGAGGAGGAGGAGGAGCGGCGTGCCCTTGATCAGGAAGACGAAGGTCTTACAGAGCCATGATATCAAACGGCCACCGTACTGCCTCCCCGTTGCGACAAGGATCCCGAGCGCAAAGCCAAACGGGGCAGAGCACGCGATCAACTGGAGGGTTACAATCAGCCCCTTCATCAGCGCCGGGAGGAGGACATCGAACGTAAAGACTGCCAGGTCCATGCGTCTCTTCAGTCTCCCTGGCGATAGGTCTCGAACCGACCGATGAAGTCCTTCGTGCGGGTGAACTGCGGGTCATGCATGAGCATATCCGGCGTCCCCCGCTCGGCCACCACACCGTTCTCCATGAAGAGTATCTCGTTTGCAACCGAGCAGGCAAACCCCATCTCGTGGGTGACGACGAGCATCGTCATCCCCTCCCGGGCAAGCCGCTTCATGACCTCCAGCACCTCGCGGGTCAGTTCAGGGTCGAGCGCGGACGTCGGTTCGTCGAAGAGGATGACGTCCGGGTCCATGGCAAGCGCTCTCGCGATGGATACCCGCTGGGCCTGGCCACCGGAGATCTCCGCCGGATAGTGGTCGGCCCAGTCCTCCATCCCCACCTGCCGGAGTTCGGTCAGCGCCTTCTCGCGGGCTTCCGCCTTGCTCATGCCCCTGACCTTCAGGAGCGCCAGTTCGACGTTCTTTACTGCCGTGAGGTGGTCGAAGAGGAAGAAGTTCTGGAAAACCATCCCGATCTTCTGCCGGAAGTGGTTGATCCGGGCCCCGGAGTTCGTGACCTCTTCCCCGTCGAGCCAGACTCTTCCCTGGTCGGGCAACGTCAGCTGGTTGATACACCGCAGAAGCGTGCTCTTCCCGGTCCCCGAAGGCCCGATGAAAACCTTCGTCTCACCTCGCCGGACGTCAAACGAGACCCCTCGCAACACTTCTTTATCCCCGAAGGACTTGTGGATCTCCTCCACTCTCAGCACACAGTCATTATCGTTCATGCTTCTACACCGCCCCGGATCCGAATCCCGGAATTGCTACCCGCTTCTCAAGTCCGTGAAGGACCCTGAGGCCCCCGTAGTTCAAGATGATGAAGATCCCTGCCGTGGCAAGGTAGATCGGCATCGTAACGTGGGTCTGCGTGACGATCCGCGACGTTATGGTGAGGAGTTCGGCGACCCCGATGGCGTAACAGACCGCTGAATCGGTCAGGATGTTCGGGTACTCGTTCGACCATCCCGGGAGAGCGATACGTATCGCCTGGGGGAGGATGACGGAACGAATGGCGGTGAGCCTGCTCATCCCGAGCGACCGCGCCGCGATCATCTGTCCTTCATTAACCGATTGGATAGCACCCCGGAAGATCTGGGACTGGTATGCCGCCCCCCGGAGGCCCAGCACGATCGCTCCGACGACGAACGCTGAGAGGCTGCCGAGCCCAATAGCGGGGAATATGCCGAACCAGAAGAGAAAGAGCAGGATAAGGATGGGGAGGCCCCGGAAGAACCAGACGTAGACCCCGATGATGGAGCGCATGGGGCGGGAACCGTATACCTGGCCGAGCGCCATGGGGAGCCCAAAAGCGAACCCAAGGGCGAGAGCGCTGAGGACAAGGCCGATGGTGGCGCCAACGCCGGTAAGGACGTATGGAAACCAGTCGATGAGGATTGATAGAACTTCCATTGGGTTATCCCTGATTCGTTGTGCGGAACCGTGCTCAAGCCGAAAGAGCGATGCCGGATTACTCTACGCATAGATCTGACGGAATGCACAATAAACATTGTCAAACTCTCTTCAATCCGGGACGCGATTATTTCCGATTATACGTCTCCCTTCCCCGGCCGGGGAGGCTATCCCGCCCCCTCCCGGGAGCGGATCTTTCCCCGGCGATCCGGTGCATCGTATCTTCGGCCTGAATATCCCGGGCTGCCAGCAACACTTAAGTATGTGGGGATGGGGAGGAAGGGGTATGCCACCTGCACCCGAAATCAGGATCCCTCTCGATGTGCCCCCCGAGGAGCAGGAGAGGTACCGGGAGAACTACGATGCGATCACGCACGGCACCGGGAGGCTGATGCTCTTTGCCGGGGACCAGAAGATCGAGCACCTCAACGACGACTTCTTCGGCGAGGGCATCCACCCCGAAGACGCCGATCCCGAACACCTCTTCCGGATCGCAAGCAGGGCAAGGATCGGGGTCTTTGCGACGCAACTCGGGATGATCGCCCGATACGGTGCGGATTACCGGGACGTGCCGTACCTCGTCAAACTCAACTCCAAGACGAACCTTATCGGGACGTCCCAGCGGGACCCGCTCAGCTCGGAGCTCAATCACGTCCAGCAGGCTGTCGACCTCCGGGACAGGACGGGGCTCTCGATCCTCGGGGTCGGCTACACGGTCTACCTGGGAAGCGAGTACGAGTCAATGATGCTCTACCAGGCGGCCCAGATCGTCAACCACGCGCACGCCCACGGCCTCATCACCGTCTTCTGGATGTACCCCCGGGGCAAAGCGGTCAAGGACGAGCGGGACCCGCACCTGGTCGCAGGCGCGGCGGGTGTCGCAGCAACCCTCGGGAGCGACTTTGCGAAGGTGAACCCGCCAAAGCTGGGTAAGTCAGTCGATGCCGCGCTGCTCCAGGAGGCGGTGGCGGCCGCAGGCAGGACGGGTGTTGTCTGTGCGGGAGGGTCGCACGCCGATATGCAGGAGTTCCTGCAACAACTCCACGACCAGATCCACGTCGGCGGCACGGTCGGGAACGCGACCGGCAGGAACATCCACCAGCGGTCGCTCGAGGAGGCGGTCCGGTTCTGCAACGCTATATCGGCGATCACCCTCGACGATGCGAGCGTAGAAGAGGCGAACGCGATCTGCACGGGAGGCAGGTGCTGATATGACGACGGTCGGCGTCCTCACGGGAGGAGGCGATTGTCCGGGCCTGAACGCGGTGATCCGGGCGGTTGTACGAACAGGAGCGAAACACGGTTTTGACACGATCGGGATCCGGGACGGGTGGTTCGGGCTCGTTGCTGGAAATGTCGAGCCGCTCACCGACTACTCGGTGAGCGGGATCCTCCCGAAAGGTGGGACGATCCTCGGGACGTCGCGGACGAACCCCTTCAAGAACGAGGCGGACGTCCAGCGGTTGTGCGACAACATCAGGAAGTTCGGGATCGATGCGATCGTTGCGATCGGCGGCGAGGATACCCTCGGCGTCGCGAACAAACTCTCCAGGATGGGTATCCCGGTGGTGGGGGTGCCGAAGACCATCGACAACGACGTCGCCGCGACCGACTACACCTTCGGGTTCGATACCGCCGTCTGCATCGTCACCGAGGCGATCGACCGGCTCCACACGACGGCGGAGTCGCACCACCGGATCATGGTGGTGGAGGTGATGGGCCGGCATGCCGGGTGGATAGCGACCATGTCCGGGATCGCGGGCGGAGCCGACGAGATCCTCATCCCGGAGATCCCGTTCGACCTCGATGAGGTCACTCACCACCTCAGGGCGCGTTACGAGCGGGGGAAGAAGTTCAGCATCGTCGTCGTCGCCGAGGGCGCCCAGCCGAAGGGGATGAAGGAGGCGATGACCCAGTCGGCACGGACGGACGAGTTCGGCCACGTGACGCTCGGCGGCATCGGGAATTTCCTGCGCGACGAACTCGAGAAGAGGCTCGACATGGAGGTGCGGGTGACGGTCCTCGGTCACGTCCAGCGAGGCGGTTCTCCGACGGCGCGCGACCGGGTGCTCGCGACCCGGTTCGGGGTGGCGGCGGCGGACCTCATCAAGGAGAAGGATTTCGGGAAGATGGTCGCGCTCAGAGGGGACGATATCATCGCGGTCCCGATTGAGGAGGCGGTGGCGGAACTCAAGACCGTGGATATGGATCTCTATAACATCGCAAGCATCTTCTACGGGGGCTGACCCGGCCGGCATGACACCCCCACGACCGGAAAGTTTTTCATGCAGGCAGGATATCCGGAAAAAGGAGGAGCAACACGATGGCAGAAGCAGTTCTGATGGAGGGAAGAGGGAGGTTATTCATCCAGCGCATCTTCGCGGCATCGCGTGACCGCGTATGGAAGGCCTGGACGGATCCGGGACTGATAGCGCGGTGGTGGGGGCCGGCGGGTTTTACGGCGCCGGTCATCGAGGTCGATCTCCGCGAGGGCGGCAGGTATCTCTTTGGCATGCGCTTGCCCGACGGCCGGGACTTCTGGAGCACGGGCGTCTACCGCGAGATCGTCGCGGGTGAACGGCTCGTCTTCACCGACTCGTTTGCGGACGCGGAAGGCAACGTCGTCCCGGCCTCGGCCTACGGGATGAGCGGGGACTGGCCGCAGGAGCTCCTGGTGACGGTGACGTTCGAGGATCACGACGGCGGGACGAAGATGACCCTGCGGCATGAAGGCATCCCGGCGGGGGAGTCGCTCGATATGACCGAGGCCGGGTGGAACGAGTCCCTCGACAAACTCGCAGAGGTCCTTTCGGTGCAACGCTCGCCCCGGGCATGAGGGAGGAGCGGTCCAGACCACCCGGTTCGCCGGACTCTCCGAAGAGATGCAGCGAGGCGGCTGAAGGCCCGGGGCCCATCCGGCCGCAGATCTTCATGCCTGGATAGAGCGTGTCTTATGGTTCTTCTTCCGATCGGCCTCGCCCTGCTCGCCGCCACCGTTGTGGTGGCGGCC
>Ga0265294_10005851_pt1 | contig 14921 bp, 9 predicted proteins | sample MunlanPumphouse3_FD_192504 | JGI IMG/M metagenome (GOLD analysis project Ga0265294, IMG submission 192504) | Groundwater microbial communities from a municipal landfill in Southern Ontario, Canada - Pumphouse #3 | ecosystem: Environmental > Aquatic > Deep subsurface > Groundwater | place... | reverse complement strand
GCGTCTCCTATATGCGTATTGTCACCGTCGCGTCGCTCGGATTATTCTGGCAGATCCACTCGGAGAAAATCTTCCAAGCCACGGGCAACATGACGCGCGCCATGTACATGCAATCCATGGGTGCGCTGTTAAACATCGTCATGGACCCCATCCTCATCTTCGGCTGGTTCGGATTGCCTGCCATGGGCGTGAGAGGCGCAGCGGTTGCCACCGTGGCCGCCCAACTCATCGCCGGAGCCGTGTCCGTTTACCTGTTACTCAGGCGCGAAGAAGTGCTCGACATGCGGATGACAGGCTTTCGCTTCGACCGCACGGTCCTGGGATCCATCTACCGGGTAGGCTTCCCCTCCATGGTGACCATGACCGTCATGGGGATTGTCGGCATGATCTTCAATACGATCATTAAGCCCTTCTCAGAGGTGGCCATCACGGTGTTCGGCGTGTACATGAAACTTGAATCCTTCGTCTTCATGCCGGTCTTCGGCATCGGGCAGGGCATGCTGCCCCTCATGGGCTACAACTACGGCGCCAAACGCTACGACCGCGTCCGATCAGTCTTAAAAAATGGCCTCATTCTTGTCACGGCCATCATGGGGATTGCGACCGTCATCTTCCAGTTCTTCCCCAACCTTCTGCTCGCGCCTTTCCAGGCGACCGAAGCGATGTACCGTATGGGCATTCCGGCCTTCCGCACCATTTCACTGTGTTTTGTCTTCGCGGGCATCACGATCGCGCTGACAAACGCCTTCAATGCCCTGGGCAAAGGCACCCACAGTCTTTTCATTTCAATCTTCCGACAGGTGTTCATTTTGTTGCCCGTGGCCTTTTTCTTCGCCAACTGGCACCTTGACTATATCTGGTACGCCTATGCCATTTCAGACCTCGGCGCCATGCTCATGGCGATCGTCCTTTACATCAGGTTATCGAGGCAACTTTTGCCGGCCGAAGAAGGCGTTCAGGCTTTGCGGGAACTCGCCTAAAAAACAATTTAAAAATAGGTGCAAATCACCATAGAAATTGGTAATATGTCATCAAACTGTATCCGAATTGGATAAATTCTGTTACAACGAGGAGGCATTTATGAAGTTTTTGCGTAAACTGACCGTCGTGCTAATTATGGCGGCGCTCATGTTAATGCTGTTTCCGGGACTCGGCGTCTACGCCGCAAGCGACGAAACAGTGTACATCTTCCATACCAACGACATCCACGGCAGAGCCGGGGCGGCATCGGCGGATGAGGACGGGGGCGTGATCGGCTACGCCCGTTACAAGACTGTTCTTGACGAAGCGCGCACGGATGTCGGCGCGGCGAATGTCATCGCTTTGGACGCGGGGGATGTGACCCACGGCACCAACTTTGCGACGCTGTCCAAGGGTGAGAGCATGATTAAGCTCATGAACAAAGTAGGTATCGACGCGATGACCTCGGGGAACCATGAGTTTAACTATGGGCCGGATCGCCTGCTCGAATTGGAAGCCATGGCCAACTTCCCGATTATGGCCGCCAACATCACGAAGAAAGCGGGCGGCGCCAGCCTGTTCGCCCAAAATGAAAAAGTCTTCACAACCGCCGAAGGCAGAAAGATCGCCGTATTTGGTCTAGACACTCCGGAGACCATGGTGAAGGCCGATCCCAAATATACAAGACCCTTTGACTTTGGCGCCGGCGAAGACGGCAAGAGCCTGAATGCTTTGGCAGCCATCGCGCAGGCCAAAATTAACGCCTTAAAGGCAGCGGGTGCCGACTATGTCATCCTGCTTGCACATCTGGGGGTGGATACTGAATCGGTCATTCGCAGCGACCTCCTGATTCCGAAATTGTCAGGACTGACACTGGCCATCGACGGCCACAGCCATACCGAGATGGGCAAAAAAATAAAAGACAAGGACAACCACGAGGTCTACCTCGTACAGACCGGCTCGCATTTTGCGAACATCGGCAAGGTGACATTGGTCCTGACTGACAGCGGCGTGACGCCGACCGTCAAGTTACTGTCCTACGATGACGTCAAAGGATACGCCAAAGACGCGGCCGTCCAGGCGGACATTGACGCTTTCCACGCGGCCAATGAAGTCGTGTTGGGCGAAGTGATCGGCAAAACCAAAGTTGAACTCGATGGCGAACGCGACCATGTGCGCGCCGGTGAGACCAACCTGACCCGCCTGATCTCGGACGCGCTGTTGAAAGAGACAGGCGCGGACGTCGTCTTGAGCAACGGCGGTAACGTACGCCGCTCCATCCCCGCAGGAGACATCACGATGGGCGTCGCCTTGGAAGTGCTGCCCTTTGAAAACACGATCATCACCTTGAAAGTGACCGGTCAGGACATTGTGGACGCCCTGACACACGGCGCGGGCGCTTATCCCGGCACGGCGGGCGGCTTCCCGAACGTCGCCGGCATGAAGTTCACGATCGTGACCACGAAGAACAGTGAAGGTGAGACCGTCTTTAAAGAAGTGCGCGATGTCCTGATCGGCGGCAAACCGGTCGACCTGAAAGCCACCTACACGTTGGCCACCAATGACTTCCTCGCCGGAGGCGGCGACGGCTTTGTCATGTTCGAAGGCAGAGACCCTGTGGGCTACTACGGCCTGATGCTCGATATCTTTGCGAATGAAATCCGCGAACTCAGCAAAGGCGGCGCCTTTGATTACGTCGCGGAACAGCGCCTGAAAATCGTGGCCGATACGGATCTTGAGGATATGGAAGATATCACGCCGACAGGGGAGACGACCCTCTACCTGCTCGCCGGTTCCCTCATGCTGCTCATGTCCGCCGCACTCTTGCTTTCACGCAGAAAGATCGAATCGAAATAAACCATTGAACCCCAATAGAGGGTGATCGAAGGGCTGTCCCGCGGGACAGCCCTTCTTCCATCTGAGCTCAATTCTAGTAAATTATATTAGACTCAGCTCCAAAAAAAATAACGCTATTTGCGCGTACTTTATGTGCAATTTGTGAGTAAAACTGATAAACTGTCATCAAACTGTATCCAAAACGGATAAAAATAGACATAAAGAGGAGGGAATTATGAAAATGTTGCGTAAACTGACCGTTGCCTTGCTGGTTGTCGCAATGCTGGTCATGTTACTGCCGGGGATGAGTGTATTTGCGGCCGATAAAAAGGTCGTTATCTTCCATACGAACGATGTCCACGGCCGTGGGGTCGGGACACCCGAGCTCGATAAAAACGGCAATCCCAATGAATCGGGACAGATCGGCTACGCGCGCTATAAAACGATTATTGACGCAGAAAAAGCCAAGGCCGAAGTGGACAAAGTCATCGTCCTGGATGCCGGCGACGCCGTGCACGGCATGCTGTTCTCACTGGTCAGTCGGGGCAAGAGCATCATTGACCTCATGAGCCTTGCCGGTGTTGACGCCATGGCCGTCGGAAACCACGAGTTTGACTACGGCAGGGATCGCTTACTGGAGCTCAATGGATTCGCAGACTTCCCCATCATGGCGGGGAACCTGAAAAAAGATGGTAGCAATCTGCTTCCCACCAACCATAAAGTATTTGAGGTGGACGGCAAGAAGATCGTGGTCTTTGGGATCGCGACCCCTGAAACAAAAGTCAAGGCGCATCCGGACTACACCTCAGGCGTGTCCTTTGGCGCGGGTGGGAGTGAAACCGACCTTGCGGCCTTCGCGGCGACCGTACAGGGCGTTATCGACGGGCTGCCGGCGGCGGACTTTGTCATCATGCTGGGGCACCTCGGCATCGATTCAAGCTCATCCATCCGTACGACCACACTGCTCCCCTTACTGACGGGAGTCGACTTTGTCATTGACGGGCACAGCCACTCACGCCTACCTGATGGAGGCATGGTAAAAGACAAAGACGGCAAGGAAGTGAAGTACGCCCAGACAGGCTCATACTTTGAGAACATCGGTAAAGTCACGCTCACCGTCGGCGACAGCGTCTCTGTTGATGAGATCCAATTGATTCCGTTTAAAGACGTCAGAGGCGTCGCCGAAGATCCGGCGGTGGTGGCAAAAGTCGCGGAATACGAGACCCAGATTGACACCGAGATGTCCGTCAAGATCGGCAAGACCTCTGAACTATTACTCCAGAACATCGAAGGCCTTGCCATCGTCCGCATCCGTGAGACCAACCTCGGCGACATGGTCGCCGACGCGCTGTTGAAATCCACCGGCGCGGACGTCGCCATGACCAACGGCGGCGGCATCCGCGAGAATATTCCGGCAGGCGACATCACCTACGCACAGGCCTTGGCCGTCCTGCCCTTTGGAAACCTGATCACCGTCATCAAGGTGACAGGACAGGATATTGTGGACGCGCTCGAATGGGGTGCCGGCAAGTATCCGGCTCCGAACGGCGGATTCCCGCAGGTCGCGGGCATGTCCTATGTCATCGTGACCGAGGGTGAGGGCGAAGAAGAAGCTTTCGTCCGCATCGCGGACGTCCTGGTCGACGGGAAACCGATCGACCTGAAAAAGGAATACACCCTCGCCTCAAACGACTTCATGGCCGCCGGCGGTGACGGCTACACCATGTTCGAAGGCAAGGAAATCATCCTGAAACACGGCATGATGTTAGAAGCCTTCATCGAATTGATCGAAGATTTGAGTGGAAAAGCGGGCGCCAAAGGCTTTAGCTACCCCGAGGACGGCCGCATCATGGTCATGTCCGTAGAAGATATGGAACCGACCGTCCCCACCGGTGAACCTGTGACCTATGTCGCCGCGGGCGTCGTCATGCTCCTTGTGGCGGGACTCTTCTTCCAGATGAGCCGCAGGAAGAGGGAAGAACATTAAGCACCGCGTGTAAATGTCAATCCTTTTTTAAGGATGAAACAATGGCCGCCTCCTTCGGGAGGCGGTTCTTTTCGTGATATAGTATCTAAAGAATTATGGCGGAACCGGTGATGTCAAAAGGATGAGGGACAAGATGGCGACGAAGTATATTTTTGTGACAGGCGGCGTGGTATCAGGACTGGGGAAAGGGATTACGGCGGCAGCCCTCGGGCGATTATTGATCGCCCGTGGCGTGAGCGTCAGAAACCAGAAATTCGACCCGTATATCAACGTCGATCCGGCACTCATGAGCCCGACGCAACACGGGGAAATCTTTGTCACCGAAGACGGCGCTGAAACCGATCTCGATATCGGGCATTACGAACGTTTCACCGACGTCGACCTCACCTCTGAAAGTGACATCACCTCGGGGCGCGTGTACCTCAACGTCATCAACCGGGAGCGCTCAGGCGGTTACTACGGCGGAACCGTCCAGGTCGTACCGCATATCATCAACGAAATCAAAGACCATATCTACAAAGTGTCCGAGGACGGCCGCGTGGACGTTGTCATCTCCGAAATCGGAGGCACCATCGGCGACATGGAAGGCCAGCCCTTCATTGAAGCCATCCGTCAGGTCAGCTATGAGGCCGGACGTGAGAACTGCCTGTTCATCCATGTGACCCTTTTACCCTATGTCAAAAAACCGGGTGAAATTAAAACCAAACCGACTCAGCACAGCGTGCAGAAACTACTGTCCTTCGGGATCCAACCGGATATCCTGGTCTGTCGCACCGAATTCCCGCTCGACGAGGGCATCCGCGAAAAACTCGCGCTGTTTTGCAACGTCCGCATGGACTCCGTCATCCAGAACGTCGACTGTGATTCCGTGTACGAATTGCCCCTCATCTTCGAAAAGGAAGGATTCGCGAAAGTTGTCTGCGAACGGCTGGGGCTTGACCACCCCGAACCCTTTCTCGACGACTGGAAGGCCTTGGTCGAAAAAACGAAAAAGCCGCGCGAGCGTCTCGACATCGCGCTGGTCGGAAAATACATTGAACTGGCGGACGCCTACTACAGCGTTTTAGAAGCGCTCGACCACGCCGGGATCGCACTCGGCGTGGAACCGGTCATCGACTGGGTCGACGCGGAGGCCTTGGAAGCATTGAGTGACGAACAGGTGAATGAACGCCTGTCCGGCGTCGATGCCATCATTGTGCCGGGAGGCTTCGGCGCCCGCGGCATGGAAGGCATGATTAAAGCCAGTAAAAGTGCCCGGGCTTTAAAGACCCCATTCTTTGGTATCGGGCTCGGCATGCAGATGGCCGTCGTGGATATCGCCCGCCATGAGGCGGGGATCCGAGACGCCCATACCGACGAAATTGAAGCGCCCTGCCAAGATATCTTCTACCTCTACGGCCTCACCGAACAAATGAAAGCGCAACTCGACTGCCTGCCCTTCGGAGATCTGCCCATGCGACTGGGCGCGCATCCCATGAAATTGGAAGCAGGATCTTTGCTCGAAAAGATTTATGGCAGTGAAGAAGCCTCCGAGCGCCACCACCACAGGCGAGAATTCAACCCCGCTTATTCAGGGGCTTTGGCGGCCACAGGACTGCGCTACTCCGGCATGTCACCCGACGGGAAACTGGTGGAGGCCGTCGAATGGCCGCATCATCCTTTCTTTGTCGGGACGATCTACCACCCGCAATTCAAATCGCGTCCGACAAGGCCGCATCCGCTGTTTATCGCTTTTCTTGAAAAAGCAATCGCACACAAAAAAGGAGAGAAGTAAATGTCCCATTTAATTCCTGAGCTCTCGCGTACCTTTAGCGAATTTCTGCTCCTTCCCAACAGGACGACGCGCGAGTGCACACCGGACCGCGTCTCGGTGTCCGCGCCCCTCACCCGATACAAGAAAGGGCAAGAAGACTGCCCGATTACCATGACCATTCCGCTTGTCTCCGCGATCATGCAGGCGGTGTCAGACGACCGCATGGCGGTCGCGCTCGCCCGCGAAGGCGGCCTCGCCTTCATCTTCGGCTCCCAGGGCATTGACACCCAAACCGAAATGATCCGCCGCGTCAAGCGTTTCAAGGCAGGTTTCGTGCCCAGCGACAGCAACTTGTCGGTGGAGGCGAAACTGTCCGACATCGTGAAACTGAAAAAAAGAACCGGTCACTCCACCGTCCCGATCACGCACGACGGGACCTCGAACGGCAAACTACTGGGCATCGTCACGAGCCGTGACTACCGGGTGTCGCGCCTCGATCCCGACACACCGGTTTCATCCTTCATGACCCCCTTAGAAGACATTGTCTTCGGACGTGAAGGCATCACTTTGAGTGAAGCGAACGATCTCATCTGGGATCACAAGCTGAACCAGGTCCCGATCCTGGATGAGGAAGGGCGCCTTGTGTCGCTTGTGTTTCGTAAGGACTACGACCAGCACAAAGCGAACCCCGGCGAGATGCTCGACGCGCATAAGCGTCTGCTCGTGGGGGCCGGCATCAACACCCGTGATTACAAAGAGCGCGTCCCGGCGCTTTTGGACGCGGGATGTGACGTGCTCTGCATCGACTCCTCCGACGGTTTTTCAGACTGGCAAAAGGACGCCATCGACTATATAAGGAATGAATACGGACCCGACCTGCCCCTGGGCGCGGGCAACGTCGTTGACGAAGAGGGATTCCGTTTCCTGGCCGAGGCCGGCGCGTCCTTCATCAAGGTGGGCATCGGCGGGGGCTCCATATGCATTACACGCGAACAAAAGGGCATCGGCCGTGGACAGGCCTCAGCCCTCATGGATGTCGCCCGAGCCCGCGACCGCTGGTTCAAGGAGACGGGGGACTATATCCCGCTTTGCTCCGACGGCGGCATCGTGCACGACTACCATATGACCCTGGCGCTTGCCATGGGCGCGGACTTCCTCATGCTGGGGCGCTACTTTGCCCGCTTTGATGAGAGCCCGACGCGGCGCGTGTTGTTTAACGGCAGCTACGTCAAGGAGTACTGGGGCGAGGGCTCGAACCGGGCCCGCAACTGGCAGCGCTACGACGACGGCGGCGAAGACGGGGAGATGCACTTTGAAGAGGGCGTTGATTCCTACGTCCCTTACGCCGGTAAACTTTCTGACAACGTCGCGACGACCCTGGCCAAAATCAAGGCGACCATGTGCGCCTGCGGCTCCGTTTCAATCGCGGAGCTCCAGCAAAAAGCCAGGCTCACCATTGTCTCGCCGACAAGCATCGTCGAGGGCGGCGCCCACGACGTCATCCACAAGGAAAGTGACATCGGTCGCTGAGATTAGGCGATATTTTGTGGACGTGATACAATTATTCACTGTTCTCCTTCGGGGGGACAGTCTGAACGAGTGAAGAAAAGAGGACCAGACGAAAGATGGCAGTAAAAGTCTACGAGATGACATACGGGAAGATCCGTGAATACCAAGAGGAACTTGAAGATAGAAAAACCCGGGTGGCCGCTGAGATCGCCGAACGATTGAAGGAAGCGCGCGCCCATGGGGACATCACGGAGAACTCTGAATTTGATGACGCGAAACAGGCCTACGCCGACAACGACCTGCGGATCATGGAGATTGAGGAAATCTTGAAAAACGCGAAGGTGATTGACGAAAAAGACATCAGTCGCACACGCGTCACCTTGGGCGGACAGGTGCTTTTGCGCCACGAAGAGTCCGGGACGGAAGAAGAATACATGATCGTCTCCGCCAAGGAGGAAGACATCCTGATCGGGAAGCTATCGAGCGATTCCCCCGTCGGCCAGGCCATCATGGGCAAGAAGAAGGGCGATGTCGTCCATGTGAAGACACCGACCGGCATTTTGACCTATTCCGTGGTTCGTATTTCGAAGCCGAAGGGACTCGATGAATGAGCACAGAACATATCGAACAGGATAGAGCGGACGATCTGCCGGAGCAGATGCGACACCGTTTAGAAAAACTGCGTGAACTAGAAGCAAAAGGGGAGAGTCCTTACCTTCTGACCCATATAGATGTTGAGCATCACGCGGGCGAGATTGTCTCCAATTTCGAGCATTTTGAAAACAAGACCGTCAAGGTCGCAGGACGTATTAAGGCAAAACGCGGCATGGGCAAGGTTTCTTTTTCAGATTTACTCGACCGCACGGGGACGATTCAAATTTTCAGCCGCTTGAATAATTTGGGCGATGAGGGGTACGCGCATTGGCAGAGTCTTGACATCGGGGACTTGGTCGCGGTGACGGGCGAGGTGTTCCGCACGAAGATGGGTGAGATTTCGATTCGAAACGAGTCGTTTACCTTGCTTGCGAAGTCCTTACGTCCTTTGCCGGAGAAGTTTCACGGCTTACGCGACACGGACACCCGCTACCGCAAGCGCTACCTGGATCTCATCGTGAACCCCAATGTCCGGGACAGCTTTGAAAAGCGCAGCCGGATTATCCGCCTGATCCGCGAGACTTTGGATGAGATGGATTTTCTGGAGGTGGAAACCCCCATCCTGAACACCATCGCGGGCGGCGCTTCCGCAAGGCCCTTTATTACCCACCATAACGCGCTCGATATCGACCTGTTTTTGCGCGTGTCACCGGAACTCTACCTGAAACGGCTCATCGTCGGCGGCTTTGAACGCGTGTACGAGATCGGCCGCAATTTTAGAAACGAAGGGATGAGCACCAAGCACAACCCGGAGTTCACCATGCTCGAACTGTATCAGGCCTACGGCGACTACCACACCATGATGGAATTAACCGAAAACCTGTTTGCCAAGGCCTCAATGGCCATTAACGGCCGCTACGACATCGAATACCAGGGAGAACAACTCTCCTTAAAACCGCCCTTCAGGCGGTTGACCATGATTGAGGCTGTGAAAGAACACACGGGACTCGACTTTAACGCGCTCGATACGGACGAGGCGGCCCGTGACGCCGCCAAGGCCTACGGCCTGCCCGACATGACGAACAAGATGACCTGGGGCGAAGTGCTGAACGCCTGCTTTGAAGCCTTTGCCGAAGAAAAACTCATCCAGCCGACCTTCATTATGGACTATCCCATTGAGATCTCGCCCTTGACGAAGATTAAGCCGGGCACCCGGGGCCGGTTGACCGAGCGTTTTGAAGTCTTTGTCGTGGGTCGCGAGTACGGCAACGCCTACTCCGAACTGAACGACCCCTACGACCAGCGCCGACGCTTTGCCGACCAGCAACGCCGGCACGATCAGGGCGACGAGGAAGCCCAATTACCCGACGAGGACTTCGTTGAGGCACTCGAGTACGGCATGCCGCCGACAGGAGGCCTGGGCATCGGCATCGACCGCCTAGTCATGCTGTTGACCGGTGAGCCGTCCATCCGTGACGTCTTGCTATTCCCGACGATGAAACCGCTGGGGGCCGAAGAAGGGGCAGCCGAGCGCGATGAGGAATGAGAACTGGCAAAACTTTGTCGACACATGCCGCACCTGTGAAGCCTGTGAACTGGCCGAATCGCGGCAACATGTCGTCATCTGGCGCGGAGGCATAAGAGCCCCCCTCATGATCCTGGGCGAAGGTCCGGGCGCCGACGAGGACCGCCAGGGCATCCCCTTTGTCGGGCGTTCGGGTAAACTCTTGGACCAATTGTTGACAAGCTTCGGCTTTTCACCCGAGGACTACCATATCTGCAACATCGTGAAATGCCGGCCGCCGGGCAACCGCGTCCCGACAAGGGAAGAAGCCGCGGCCTGCCGTCCGCTTCTGACGGAACAGATGCGCCTCGTGCGCCCTTCGGTCTACCTTCTCATGGGCGCGACAGCCTACCGCTACTTCACGGGCTCCGATCTGGGCATCACGAAGGCCCGCGGGCAATGGACCGAGTCAAACGGCTGCTACATTATGCCGACCTTCCACCCCGCTTACATCCTGCGCGACCCGTCGAAGAAAACCTTCCTTTGGCAGGACATCGCCTCGGTCCGAAAAAAACTGGAAGAACTCGAGCTTCTGGCACCCCTGCCCCATCAACTGTAACCATGGACAACCTGCCCGGACAATTTAAACTGAGAAGCGACATGACCCCCAAGGGGGATCAGCCGGAGGCGATCGAACAGTTAACGGCCGGCCTGTCACGCGGCGACCGCGGACAGACGCTTTTGGGCGTCACGGGTTCCGGCAAAACCTTCACCATGGCCTCCGTCATCGAAAAGACACAGCGACCCGCCCTGGTCATCGCGCACAACAAGACCTTGGCCGGACAGCTCTGCGCCGAATTCATGGCGCTTTTCCCCGACAACGCCGTCGAGTATTTTGTCAGCTACTACGACTACTACCAGCCGGAGGCCTACCTTCCGACCCGGGACCTTTACATCGAAAAAGACTCGGCGATCAACGACGAGATCGATCGTCTGCGCCATAAGGCGACCTCCTCCCTGTTGGAGCGCCGCGACGTCATCGTGGTCGCCTCCGTGTCCTGTATTTACGGCTTAGGCGACCCCGACGACTACAAGAACCTCATGGTCAGTCTGCGCCCGGGGATGACTAAAAGCCGTGAAGAAGTGATCGAAGATCTGGTCCGCATCCAGTACATAAGAAATGACTTCGACTTAAAACGCGGCACCTTCCGCGTGCGAGGTGACATCCTCGACATCTTCCCCGCCTCAGAAGAAAGTACGCTGACGCGCGTGCAGTTCTTTGGCGATGAAATCGAAGAGATCCGGGAAGTAGACGCGATCTCGGGCAGGTCCATCACGGGGAGAAACTACGTCGCCATCTTCCCCGCCAGTCACTACGCGACCACCCGGGAGAAAATGAAACGCGCCGTCATGTCCATCGGGGCGGAACTGGAAGAACGCCTCGAATATTTTCGAAACCAAGGCAAACTCATCGAAGCCTACCGCTTGGAACAGCGCACACGCTACGACATGGAAATGATGCTCGAAACCGGTTTTTGCAAAGGTATTGAGAACTACTCGCGCCATTTGACAGGACGCGTCGCGGGACAGCCGCCTTTCACACTCATGGACTTCTTCCCGGAGGATTATCTGTTATTCATCGACGAGTCACACGTGTCCGTACCCCAGATCGGCTCCATGGTCCGAGGCGACCGCTCACGCAAAGAGTCGCTGGTTGACTACGGCTTTCGTTTACCCTCGGCCTTTGACAACCGCCCTTTAAGCTTTGACGAATTTAAAGAACGCGCGGGTCAAACCATCTATGTGTCCGCGACACCGGCTGCCTATGAGCTCGAGCAGTCCTCCCAGGTCGTCGAACAGATCATCCGACCGACAGGGCTGGTGGACCCCCTTATCTTTGTGCGACCCGTGGAGAATCAGATTGAAGATCTCATGGCCGGCATCCGAGAAACCACGGAGCGTGGAGAACGCACTCTTGTATTAACCTTAACCAAGCGCATGGCGGAAGATTTAGCGGACTTTTTCAAAGAAGAAAACCTAAGGGTCGAATACCTGCACTCCGACATCGCGACGGTGGAACGCCTCGAGATTTTAAGAAAACTTCGAAAAGGCGAATTCGACGTATTGGTCGGCATCAACTTACTACGAGAGGGCCTCGATTTGCCGGAGGTCTCCCTCATCGCGATCTTAGACGCCGACAAAGAAGGCTTCTTGCGCTCCACCACCTCATTGGTCCAGATTATCGGGCGGGCCGCCCGAAATGTGAACGGACGCGTCATCCTCTACGCGGATGAGATCACCGCCTCCATGGAGCGAGCCATCCGCGAGACCAATCGCCGTCGTGAGATTCAAACCGCGTACAACGAAGCGCACGGCATCACGCCGACCACGATTAAAAAGGATATCCGCGATCTCATCGACACGAGCTTTGAGCTCGTAGCCGACGAAGCTCTGGAGACCGTCGACGACATTGAGCGCTACGACAAAGAGCTGTCGCGCCTCTCCTACGCGGAGCTTCAAAAACAGGCGAAATTAATTGAAAAAGAGATGAATTCGGCCGCCCGAAGGCTCGACTTTGAGCTTGCGGCACTCCTCCGAGACCAGCTTATTTTGATCCGCGGACACCTCCACGGATAAGTCCTTCATTTTCCTTCCTGTGCTAAACTTGAGATAATTATTTCTCAAGTTAGTAAGGAGTTCACCATGGCTAAAACACACGCCCAAATGGCCTATGAAAGCTGGATAAATAACCCGAAACTCGACGCTTCAACGCTATCGGAGCTCGTCTTGATCGCGGATGACGCGTCTGAAATAGAAGATCGTTTCTACCAGGAATTGCAGTTTGGTACAGCGGGCCTTCGCGGCATTATGGGGGCCGGAACGAACCGGATGAACCGCTATACGGTGGCTCGCGCGGCACAGGGATTTGCGCTCCACCTGAAAAATCGTGGAGAGGACGCCGTGACAAAAGGCATCGCCATCTCCTACGACTCCCGCAACCGCTCGCGCGAGTTTGCGGAGCTTGCGGCCTCCGTCTTTATTACCAACGGCATCCGCGTACGTTTTTCAGACGAACTCCGCCCCGTCCCCATGCTCTCCTTCGCGCTCAGGCGCTACGACTGCATCGGGGGCATCATGCTGACCGCCAGCCACAACCCGAAACAATATAACGGCTTTAAGGCCTACGGCGACGACGGCGCCCAGCTGGGACCGGAGGACGCCGACCGGGTCGCTTTAAAGATGGGCGAGGTCACCGACTTAACCGGCGTATTGGAACAGACGCTGTCCTTCGAGGAGGCGATGCAGTCCGAACTGTTCAGCTTCATGGGTAAAGAACTCGACGAAGCCTACGACGAGTCCCTGTTGGCCTTAACCTTAAACGGGGACATCGTGCGCCAAGAGCACGCGATGCCCATCGTGTATTCACCTTTTAACGGCACGGGCAACAAGCCGGTGCGCCGCATCTTGAAAAAACATGGGTTTACCCATGTCGAAGTGGTGCCTGAGCAGGAGTTGCCCGACGGAAACTTCCCCACCATCCCGACGCCGAACCCCGAGTTACCCGAAACTCTAACATTGGCCATTGCAAAAGCGAAGGAGACAGGCGCCGACCTGGTGCTTGCCACCGACCCCGACGCCGACCGCACCGGGGTGGCCATTCGCACGAAGGACGACGAATTTGCCCTTTTGTCAGGCAATGAAATCGGCTTGTTACTCATGGACTACATCCTGGGCGAACGGGCCAGACGCGATGAATTACCGCCCGGATCCTTCTGTGTGTCGACGGTGGTCTCTTCTCGTTTAACGCGCGCCATCTCGGAGCACTACGGCACCGATCTCTATTTGTCACTTACAGGCTTCAAACACATCGCGGCGGAGATTCACAAACACGGCGACCTGGCCGGCGGCCACTTCCAGTTCGGTTACGAGGAGAGCTTCGGCTATTTGGCGGGGAAGAATGTACGCGACAAGGACGCGGTGGTCAGCTGCCTGCTCATCGCGGAGATGGCGGCCGTATCCGCCTCACAAGGCGAAACCTTGGTCGACCGCCTCGAACATTTCTACGAGCAGTATGGCCACAAGGCCGAAAATACCATCTCGATCATCCGGGAGGGGAAGACGGGGCTTGAAAAGATCGCTGAAGTCATGCGCATCCTGCGTGACGATCCTTTCAGTGGCTTCGAGTCACTTGGCATTCTAACCCTGTCGGACTTTTTGACCGGTCGAAAGCAAGTCCTCGCGACCCAAGAAGTCACCGAACTTGATTACCCCGAAAGCAATGTGCTGCTTTACCAGCTCTCGGGCCTTGACTTCATGTGCGTCAGACCCTCGGGCACAGAGCCGAAGATCAAGGTGTATTTTGGCTGCTACGGGAAGGACCGGGCGATTTGCGAAGCGAGGCAACAAGCATATGAAACAATCGTCCTGGCGCGTGTGAATACCCTTTTGGGACCCTAGAAAATCAAATCATGGCATTTACGCATCTGCATCTGCATACCGAATACAGCCTGCTTGACGGGGCGAACAGGATTCATGAACTGCCCGCCCGCTTAAAAGAGCTCGGCATGGACGCCTGCGCGATCACGGACCACGGGGCCTTGTACGGCGTGCTCGATTTTTACCGCACCATGAAGAAAAACGGGATTCACCCTGTCATCGGCTGTGAAGTCTATGTGGCGCCAAGAAACCACAAGGATAAAGAAGGCGCGCCTGACCGCGATCCCCATCACCTGATTCTTCTGGCTGAAAACGACGAAGGCTACCATAATCTGGTGAAA
>Ga0265294_10005850_pt1 | contig 14922 bp, 13 predicted proteins | sample MunlanPumphouse3_FD_192504 | JGI IMG/M metagenome (GOLD analysis project Ga0265294, IMG submission 192504) | Groundwater microbial communities from a municipal landfill in Southern Ontario, Canada - Pumphouse #3 | ecosystem: Environmental > Aquatic > Deep subsurface > Groundwater | place... | reverse complement strand
TAACATCAAATTCCTTTAAACTGGCAATATCTTCACCTACACCAATAAATTTAACAGGTAGGTTATATTCGTTCTGGATTCCTAGGATTACCCCACCTTTAGCGGTTCCTTCCATTTTCGTTAAAATTACTCCCGTCACACCAACTGCCTGGGAGAAAATTTTGGCTTGGGAAAGAGCGTTTTGCCCTGTGGTCGCATCTAAAACTAAAAGAATTTCCGGGTGAGTATCAGGCAGTTCCTTCTTAATAACCCGATGAATCTTTTTTAATTCTTCCATCAAATTTGTTTTAGTTTGCAAACGACCGGCTGTATCGATTAAAACTACATCCATTTTCCGAGACTTAGCTGCAGCCAGCGCATCATAGACAACAGCTGCCGGATCGGCTCCCTCTTGATGATGTACCAGCTCTAAGCCAGCACGATTACACCAAACCTCTAACTGTTCAATTGCTGCAGCCCGAAAAGTATCGGCAGCAGCAACCATAACCTTCTTATCTTTCTGCTTGAACCAGTAACCTAATTTTCCCAGAGAGGTGGTTTTCCCTACCCCGTTAACACCTACTATCAGAATAGGCAAAAGTTTCCCCTTTTCCACAAACAAACTATGTTCGCCCGCCTTTAAGACGGCAATAATTTCTTCTTTTAATACTTCCTGCAATTGTTCTGTCGTACTAAGCTTTTCTGCTTTAGTTCTTTGGCGTACGACTTCTACTAAATGTACCGCAGTTTCTACGCCCACATCCGCCAAAATTAACGTTTCCTCTAATTCTTCAAAAAGCTCTTCATCTATAGTACTCTTTCCGGTAACTGCCTTTGAAATCTTAGTAAAAAGTGATTCAAATAAACCCATGATTATCTCCTTAATCTTTTAGCTTAATCTTAATAATTATCTTGCCCTATCTGAGGAATAAGATCTCCCTTAGCTTGCTTCCTTTTCTGCATCTTCAAGTTTCACCGAAACAAGTCGCGAGACACCTGTTTCCTCCATGGTCACTCCATATAATACATCTGCTGCTTCCATCGTTCCCTTGCGATGAGAAATAACAATAAACTGCATTTCCGCCGCAAAATCACGCAATAAATCAGCGAAACGCTGGACATTAAACTCATCTAAATTTGACTCAATCTCATCCAGCACACAGAAAGGACTGGGTTTTACCTTCAACATGGCCATCAACAGAGCAATTGCCGTTAAAGCTCTTTCTCCGCCGGAGAGTAAGGAAAGGTTTTCCGTCTTCTTGCCCGGAGGTTGTGCGACAATTTCTACACCAGTTTCTAGAAGATTATCCGGTTCACATAAAACCAAATCGGCCTTGCCGCCCCCAAAAAGCTGCACAAAAACGCCTTTAAATGCTTCATTAACTAGGACGAATGTCTCTTTAAACTTTCGTGCCATGATTTGGTCCATTTCTTTAATGACTACTTCTAACCTTTTTTTTGCTTCCGTCATGTCCAAAACTTGCGTGCTAAGAAATTCTAGTCTTTCTTTGAGTCGAATATATTCTTCGATAGCCCCTAAATTGACTTCGCCTAATTTATCTATTTCTACCTTCAATAACGTAATCCTATCCAAAGACTTTTGGCGGCTTTCCAATAGTTTTCCTTTATCCAAGGCTTCCTCAATCGTTAAATTATATTGTTCCTGTAGACGTCTTTCTGCAGCTTCACCAGCCGTTTCCAGTTTGGATTGTTGTAATTGTAATTGATGAATCTTCTCTTCTTTTTCGCGTAAAGACAAGGCAGATTTTTTTACTTCTTCGTTTAAATCGTTGATTAATTCCTTGACATTTTCTTTGCCCTGACGCATTTCCTGTAACTGACTCTCTAATTCTTGTAATAAGGACAGCGATTTGGCTATTTCTGCCTCAACGGAAGCATAAAGATGGGCTAATTCTCCTTCTTTTTGTTGATTATTTTCTGATTCTGCCGACTTTTCCTGTGTCGACTGGGTCAATTGCGAGAGACGTTCAAGATAGTATTGTTCTTCCTTCCGATAAGCCGTTAATTTAGCTTCACCCGTAGCTGCCTCAATCCGTAACTGTGTAAGCGCTTCATTCCTGCGTATTTTTTCCGTTTGTCTTTTGGCTACATTTTGCTGAAACTCTTCTATTTCGGCCAGACAAACTGTAATTTGCTCTTCCAGAGATTTTTTCTCTTCTTCAAACTTTTCCACACTCTTAAAGAGATTTTCTGTTTCACTTCCTGCTTCGTTAATGCCCAGATGCAAATTTTCAATTTCTGACTCCTGCCGTCCTTTATCAGCACGCCAACGATCTAAGACACTACTGACTTCAACCTCTCTTAAATGTAAGTTCTGGATCTGCTCCTTAACCTCTTCCCACTCTCGATGAGTCTTTTGCACAGCTGCTTCTAAAGCCGCTTCTCTCTTTTGTCCTTCGCTATAAACAGTGGTGAGCTTCTCTATTTTTTGGGCCAAAACCTCGATATTTCTCTTGCGACCTAAAATACTACTATGATTAGCCTTATTGCCGCCTCCGGTCATTGAACCTCCGGGATTTACCGTTTCTCCCTCAAGTGTGACCAAACGCCACCGGAAACCTGTCTCCTTACCTTTTTCTACCGCCACGGCTAAATCTTTTACCAGCCAGGTGCGTCCTAATAAAAATTCCATAACTCCCTTATATCTATCATCATAATGAATTAAATCACTCAAACGCCCTATTACTCCTGCACCGGTAGGAACTGAGCTATTCTGACCATACCCTTTTACCGTATCAAGGGGTAAAAAGGTTACACGTCCAGACTTTTGCTGTTTCAACCAGGCAATGGCCTTTCTGGCCACCTCTTCCTTCTCTGTAACAATATTCTGCAGCGAACCGCCTAAAACGACCTCTACAGCTGTTTCGTATTCAGAGGGCACCTGAATAATCTGGGCTACCGTACCAATAATTCCGGCCAGCTGTTTTTGGGCTTGTAACTGCAAAATCTCTCTGACCGCATGTCCATAACCTTGTCCTTCTTTCTCCATCTCAGAAAGAAGCTGATGTCTGGAACAAAGATTATTAAGCTCCTCTTTGCTAGAGACGTTTTTCTGCTGCTGTTTCTTTAACTGCTCCCTTTCCTGAAAATACTGCTGATCTTTATCTACTAAATCCTTTTCCAGCTTCAGCAGAAGGGTCGAGTTATCCGTCGCTTCTTTTTCTAAATCAGAAAGCTTGGATATAACCTGCACTATTTCTTCCTTAATCTGTCCTTCACGGGTGGCAAACTGTTCCTTTTGTTTTTGCAGTTCTTCCATCTTCTGCTTCAACCCGGAAATTCCATTATGGATACTTGCCGCTTCCTGAAGAAGAGCGAAATGATGATTCTTTAACTCTTCTAATTTATTTCTTTCAGCCACCTCATTTTGGTTTTCTTCTTCCAGTAAAACTTCGTAACTGTGTAATTTTTCCTTACAGGCAGCTAATTCCTGCAAAAGTGAACCTTCTTGCAATCTATGCGTATCAAGTTCTTGTTGAATCAATTCTTTTTCCCGAGCTAATTGGGCAATTTCTTTAACTATTTGTTCCGCTTGTGTTTTTAAATTAGCGGTTCTTTCCCTGATTAACTTTTTTTCACTCTCGTTTTTTTCTAGCAAAAGATTTTCCTGATAGATTTTTTCTTGAGAAACTGCCAGTTTTTCGTCTTTTTTCTGCAACTCAAGTTTGTATTCTGCTTCACTGCTCTGGATCTGGTGATAATGCGCCGTAAGTTCTTCTAACTCTAATTCTAACTGCTGAAGGTTTTCGCCGACCTTTTCCAGTTTACTTTGATATTTTTCGTTCTCTTCCACAATTAAGCCAATTTCCAAACTATCTAATTCTGTTTTTTTACTTTTATAGTCAATAGCCTTAGCTGATTGTTCAGATAAGGGGCCTTCCTGCGCAGAAAGCTCCCCGATAATATCATTTAGTCTGATTAAACTGTTCTCCGTATCCTCAAGCTTTTTAACTGCCTCACGCTTTTTATAGCGATACTTAACTATTCCTGCCGCTTCTTCCAATAAACCCCGTCTAGCCTCTGGCCTTACCGAAAGAACCTCATCAATTTTCCCCTGGCTGATGATCGAAAAACCTTCTCTCCCTATCCCCGTATCCATAAATAATTCATGAATATCTTTCAAACGGCAAGGAACGCGATTAATTAAAAAATCGCTTTCCCCTGAACGATAGAGGCGGCGAGTAACTGTAATCTCATTATATTCCAAAGGGAAATACCCGGAAGCATTATCAATAGTTAAAGAAACCTCTGCCATACCCAGAGAACGACGCTTCTCACTGCCGGCAAAGATTATATCTTCCATTTTGTCACCGCGCAGGGATTTAATGCTTTGCTCCCCTAAGACCCAACGGATGGCATCAGTAATATTAGATTTTCCACTGCCATTTGGACCAACTACTAAAATAATTCCTGGTTTGAATTCCAACCTGGTTTTATCTGCAAAAGACTTGAATCCTTGAACCTCCAGCCGTTTAAGGTACACCTTTTTCCGTCCCTTCCCACATCTAATCATTCCATAATTCAACGAACTATTATAATATTCTATATCTATCCAAGAAGTCCTTTCTCTTTATCTTTACTGTTTGTAAAGAAGTTTTGATCTCTAAATCATTCTCTGCTATCTCCTCATTCGGTATAAGTGTTATTTTGTCTAAACCATACTTTTGCTTCAGCTCATGAAGATTTCTCTTGTTTTGCCCCACAACTTTAGAATAATCACGTGGGGCAAAAGAGATTATTAAACTATTTTCCCCTTCTATACCCGGTTTCCTACTTTTATCCGCCCTTAATTCCTGCCAGCCCTTTTCTATCTGTTCCAGCATCAGACGGCTCTCCACTAATTCCCCAAAAGCAGGATGATAAGGTCCCGCCACCAAATCCTTTTCCGAGGAAAGATTTTCTCTAGCTTGCAGACCTAGACGAATCACTGGTATCTGATAAAGCGAAAACACTCCCAGCCATGATGCCGCAACTCTCACAGCATCCTGTAAACTCCAAGGAGTGTATCTTCCTTCCTGATACCATTTCTCCAATTCCGTTCCTCGCAACACTAAAGTGGGATAAATTCTGACAAAATCAGGTTGGGCCGCTACCGTTTTTTCCGCAGTCAAACGGGCATAAGTAAAGGAATCACCCGGCAAACCAAGCATCAACTGATAACCTACCTGAAAAGGATACTCTCTTAATAACTGTAGTGCTCGAGTTGTATCAGCAACACTATGACCGCGACATGTCTTTTCTAAAACCTCATCCACAAGTGACTGTACCCCTAATTCTACAGTTGTAACGCCATAGGAAAATAAACGCTCCAAAATTGGGCGGTCGATAAAATCAGGTCGTGTCGATAATCTAATCCCCTTGATTCTACCTTTTTTCTTTTGTTCAGCCGCTGCTTGTAATAAAGAAAGCTGTTTTTCAGATGGTAAAGCGGTAAAACTTCCTCCATAAAAGGCTATCTCTCTGTATCTGTCTGGCCAAAGACGGGACTTTTGCAAGTAAGCCGCCACATAACCATCAATTTCCTCAGGTTTAATCTCTCCCTCATTTCCGCTGATTTTCCATTGATTACAGAAAACACAGGTAAAAGGACAACCTGCATGAGGAATAAAAAAAGGAATGATTAATGGTTTCTTCATTTTACCACTCTCAAATTATGTAAGGCCTCTTTAGCCGCATTTTGTTCTGCTTCTTTTTTAGTTTTGCCAGTACCCCTCGCTAATTCCTTTTCATTTAAATAAACAGCAGCCCAAAACTTCTTCGCATGATCCGGACCCTTTTCTTGCAAGATTTTATAAGCAAGACTACTTTGCGGATCTTTTTGAATATGTTCCTGCAACTCTGTCTTGAAATCTCCAAATTGACCCTTGACGGCATGTTCTATTTGTTTTTTTAAAACACGCAAAATAATCTGACGAACCTGATCTAACCCTAAGGAAAGATATAAAGCACCAATAAAAGCCTCAAAACAATCCGCCAGATTTGAGACCCGATCAGCCCCGCCCATCTGCTGTTCTCCTCTGCCCAGCAAGAGGTATTCTCCTAAATGCAAATCTCTTGCACCTTGTACTAAAGATGACTCACAAACAATCGCAGCTCTCATTTTGGTTAAGACACCTTCTGTTTTTTGCGGAAGATTTTCGTATAAATATTGCCCGATTACCAAGCCAACAACAGCATCACCTAAAAATTCCAAGCGTTGATTATGGAGTGAAGAAACGCTTCTCCCTTCAAAGATATAAGAAGGATGAGTAAGAGCCTGATCTATTAACTGTAAGTCTACTTCCTCTTCCAGCTTCAGTTGCGTTAATAACTTTTGTAGCTGAATTTTTCTTTGTGGATTCCACATCATAAACCCCTTTCTGCTTACAGGTCGTCCTTTTAATTAATCCTGAAATTTTCCCAAAAGAATACTGGCGTTATGTCCGCCAAAGCCTAAGGAATTACTTAAGGCATAGTTAACAGTCATTTTTCTGGCTTTATTTGGTACATAATCAAGATCACATTCCGGATCCGGGTATTCATAATTAACCGTCGGTGGAACCAGATCATGGGTAAGGGCTAAAGATGTGGCAATTGCCTCAATCCCACCGGCCGCTCCTAAAAGATGTCCGGTCATAGATTTTGTTGAACTGACTACAAGTTTAGCAGCATGTTCCCCAAAAACTTCCTTGATCGCCATTGTTTCATATTTATCATTTAACTCCGTAGAAGTTCCATGGGCATTGATATAATCTATTTTTTCCGGCTTAATCCCGGCATCGGATATCGCTAAAGACATGGCCTTAGCGGCTCCAACTCCGCCGGGAGCTGGGGAAGTAATATGATAAGCATCGGCTGTTGCGCCATATCCTAACACTTCAGCATAAATCTTAGCCTTCCTTTTTTGGGCAGATTCGAGACTTTCTAAAAGAAGAATTCCCGCTCCTTCTCCCATGATAAATCCATCCCTTTTTTGGTCAAAGGGTCGACTGGCTTTTTGAGGTTGTTCATTTTGACAGGACATGGCCTTCATCGAACAAAAACCGGCAAAGGCCATCGGCGTAATTGGTGCCTCTGTTCCACCTGTGATCATCAAATCAGCACTACCCTGCTGAATCATTTTAAAAGCTTCCCCAATCGCATTTGTCGCTGAGGCGCAAGCAGTAACAACCGTTAGATTAGGCCCTGTAGCCCCCAAAATAATCGCTATTTGTCCGGCAGCCATATTACTAATCATCATCGGGATAAAAAAGGGACTCACTCGGTTAGAACCTTTAACACGTTTTACTTCTATTTGGTCTTCCAGGGTTTCCATACCCCCAATCCCCGAACCTAAGACAACCCCTACTCTGCCCTTAGCCACTTTAGTAAGATCAAGCACGGCATCTTCAAGAGCCATCCTGACCCCGGCTATAGCATACTGGGTAAATCTATCCATTCTTCTAACTTCTTTTCTCTCCATATATAAAGAAGGATCAAAGTCTTTAACTTCACCGGCTATTTGTGTAGGCAAGCTATCCGGCTCAAAGCGTGTGACCCTGTTTAACCCTGATTCGCCTTGCCTTAATCCCCGCCAAAATTCAGTCACATTATTACCTAAAGGTGTAACTGCACCCATTCCGGTAATCACAACTCTCCTTTTCATCTTCCACCTCACCCTAATCTAAAAAATTAACTATTTGAAGCCTCTACTTCCTGAAGTAGAGTACGTATTATCTCCTTTACAGGCATTACTTCTTTGATTTTCTCAATAAACTCTCCGGAAAAAACCAAACCGTCTTTTAAATTTCCCCGCTGAGCATTTTCTAAAGCTGTCATAATACAAAAATTCCGTTTACACTGCTTTAAACATTTACTGCATTTATCAGCAGGTTTAATCTCGCCTGAAATAAGTTTATCCGTGAACTCATTTCTCAGCGCTCTTCCCGGTAAGCCAACAGGACTGTCAATCAGAACAATCTCCTCTTTACCGGATTTTACATAAAACTCCTTGAGGTTTTGGGCGGCATTAGATTCAAGGCTTGCCGCAAAGCGAGTACCGATTTGTACCCCGTCAGCACCACATTTAAGCGCCTTAACAACATCCTGTCCGTCTACAATCCCACCAGCTGCGATAACAGGAATACTAACGTTTTTTTTAACTTCCGGCACAATTTCCAGAAGAGAAGACCTGGTGCCTAAATGCCCTCCTGCTTCCTTTCCCTCTACTACTACCCCTTGTGCACCTAGCTTTTCCGAAATTTTAGCCAGTTTAACCGTAGAGACTATGGGCACAACAGGAACTTGAGCCTCTCTGCCCCAAACAAACATATCACGAGAAAACCCTGCTCCGGATACTACTAAATCTACTCCCTCATGCAAAGCGGTCTTAAATATCTCGGCAAAAGCGGTCACGGCAAACATCACATTTATGCCAATAATCCCCGAGGAAAGAGCACGGGCTTGACGAATTTCCTCTCTTAATTCTTGAGGAGACATCCCGCTTGCCGCAATGATCCCGATCCCGCCTTCATTAGCCACCGCAGCCGCTAATGAGGCGGTTGATATTCTTACAGCCATACCTCCCTGCATCAACGGTAATGCGGGTCTCAAATGACCTATTTTAAGTTTTGGTAAATTCACACTACCGCCTCCTGACGACACCACAATACTTTTTATGAAAAGCTCCGCAGTTTTTTACTACGGAGCCTTTATTCATGACTGCTAAATTATTGCTTTGCCTTAACATACTCTACCGCATCCCCGACAGTTTTGATTTTTTCAGCATCCTCATCGGGTATTTCCATATCAAATTCCTCTTCTAAAGCCATAATTAATTCTACAACATCGAGAGAATCAGCATTAAGATCATCAAATGTAGTGCCTAACTCAATATCCTTCTCGTCAACTCCCAACTGTTCGGCAACGAGAGATTTAATTCTTGCAAATTCATCCTTAATATCACCCATGATTTCACCCCCTTCCAAAAAGAAAACTTTCTAAGCGGCTCTAATAGTGCCGCAAATTACATTGACATACCACCATCCACAGAAATTACCTGTCCGGTAAGATAATCAGCCCCCGGACCAGCTAAAAACAAAACAAGCTTGGCAACATCTTCAGGCTTACCCAAGCGACTCAAAGGTATTCCTGTGATTATTTTTTCTTGCACCTCGAAAGGTAAGCGCCCTGTCATATCAGTCTCGATAAAACCAGGCGCAACAGCATTAACCGTGATTCCACGCGAGGCTAACTCTTTCGCTGCACTTTTAGTTAAACCGATTATACCGGCTTTAGCCGCCGCATAATTCACCTGCCCGGCATTACCATGTAATCCTACCACCGAGGCGATATTAATGATTTTACCATACCTTTGTTTCATCATGGTACGGACTGTCGCCTTCATACAATAAAACGCTGAGGTCAGATTGGTTTGAATAACTTGGGACCAATCTTCATCCTTCATTCTCATTAATAGAGTATCACGATTTATCCCCGCGTTATTCACCAAAATATCTAAGCGTCCATATTCTTTTAAAATCCGCTCCATCATCTCCTGAACCTGCTCAGATGAAGAAACATCTGCCGGCATGAGCTGTGCTCTTGCTCCTTTTTGAGAAATTAGCTCCTCTACTTCTTGGGCCGCTTTTTCATTACCCTTATAATTTATGATTACCCTTGCTCCTTCAGTTGCTAAGGCAATGGCAATAGCCCTGCCTATCCCTCTGGAGGCACCAGTTACAAGCGCAATTCGCTCAGATAACATTCTCCTGCACCTCCTCTAAAAAAGAAATCGTCTCCTCTAAAGAATTTCTATCTTCAATATTATACATTTCTATGTTTTTATCAATCCTTTTCACTAAACTACTTAAAACTTTTTGCGGACCAATTTCGATAAAAGTAGTCACACCTGCAGTAATTAGCCTTTCTACTGATTGTTGCCACAGTACAGGTGCACTTACCTGTTTAATCAAGTTTTCTTTGATTACAAAGGGATTCGTTTCCAATTCAGCGGTATAATTAGCCACTACAGGAACCCAGGCACGTGAGATGATTACTTTTTCTAAATGATTCGCCAACTTAGCTGATACTTCCTTCAATAAACTAGAATGAAAAGGTCCGCTAACCGGTAAAATAATCGCCCGTTTTGCTCCTTTTGCTTTGGCGATCTCCATGGCCCTATGTATCGCCAGTGTTTCTCCCGCCAAAACAATCTGCCCCGGCGAATTATAATTTGCCGCCTCGACAACCCCTGCCGCTGAGGCTTCTGCACACATTTCCAGAATTTTTTCTTCACTCAAACCAATAATCGCGGCCATCGTTCCTTCTCCGGGAGGTACGGCTTCCTGCATCAAAAGTCCACGTTGCCGTACTAACCGCACAGCATCCTCAATGGTTAAAGAACCTGCTGCGACCAGTGCCGTATACTCACCTAAACTATGACCTGCCACAAAATCAGGTTTTAAACCATACTCCTCCACAACCTTTAAAACTGCCGTACTCATAAGTAGGATTGCCGGTTGCGTATTTGCTGTTAGTTTTAAATCTTCCTCAGGACCATTAAAACAAAGTGAGCTTAAAGAAGTGCCTAATACTTCATTTCCTAACTGAAACACTTTACGCGCTGTAGGATACTGTTCATACAGCTCTTTACCCATGCCCACATATTGAGAACCTTGCCCCGGAAAAAGGAAAGCAATCTTTCTCTTGATCATCATTTTTTCTCCTTAATCTAAATTACTCTCTTAAACGGCGTTCTCCCTTATTCTCCTATAACAAGCTGCTTGACTTTTCTTGTAAAACCTCGCTTGCTTCTGCCGTTATTTCCTCAATTATTTCTTGAGCCGGCTGAATTTTATGTACCATCGCCGCTACCTGTCCGGCCATCAAGGAACCCATTTGCATATCTCCATCTATCACAGCGGCGCGCAAACGACCAAGTCCCAGTTTTTCTAACTCTTCTTCGCTGGCGCCTTCCCTAATTAATCTTTGATACTCTTGTGTTAATTTATTCTTCAAAACTCGCACAAAATGCCCGTTATAACCGGTAAGAACTGTATCCCTATCTTTGGCCTTAAGTACAGCCTGTTTATAATTATCGTGGGCAATACATTCACTAGCGCAAATAAACCGCGTGCCCATCTGAACACCCTGCGCCCCCATACATAAAACAGCCGCAAGCTGTCGTCCGTCGGCGATTCCTCCGGCCGCAATAACAGGTATCTCTACTGCGTCCACAACCTGAGGTAACAAAGCCATGGTGGTTAAATCTCCGGTGTGTCCCCCACATTCCATTCCTTCCGCAATAAGGGCATCTACTCCGGTCCTCTCCATCCTTTTAGCTAAAGTCACTGAAGGAATTACCGGAATAACTTTGACCCCCCGCTCCTTTAATCTGGGAATATGTTTAGCCGGATTACCCGCACCTGTGGTAATTACACTAACTTCTTCCTCGAGAATTACCTCAATTACTTCCTCGACAAAAGGTGAAAGATAGTAAACATTTACCCCAAAAGGTTTCATGGTTAGCTTTTTCACTTGATTAATCTGCTGACGCACCACCTCACCCGGTGCGTTTCCTGCCCCAATCAAACCTAAACCACCAGCTTCGGAAACTGCCGCAGCTAATTCTGCCGTCGCTACCCAGGCCATACCTCCTTGCAGTATAGGATACTTAATCTGCAAAAGGTCACATATTTTAGTTGATAACATCCTTTTCACCCCTACATTGCCCATTTAATCACAGCTGATCCCCAAGTTAAGCCAGCACCGAAAGCGACCAAAAGAACGATATTGCCTTTTTGAATATACCCTTTTTCTACAGCTTCGGTCAGGGCCACAGGAACAGAAGCACCAGACATATTCCCGTATTTATCTAAATTAAGATAAACCTTCTCCGCCTCAAGTCCTAACCTTTTCCTGGCTGCCTCAATAATGCGGGTATTGGCTTGATGGGGAACTAAATAATCAAGATCATCCTGAGATAAACTAGCTTTTTCTAAAGCTTTAACAGAAGTGTCTCCCATTATTTTTACGGCAAACTTAAAGACTTCATTACCATTCATTGTTAAAAAATGTTCTTTATTGATTAAGGTTTCCTGACTAGTAGGTTTACGGGAACCTCCTGCCGGAAGCTTTAGAAAATCAGCTCCCCTCCCATCTGCACCTAAATCAAAAGATAAAAATCCGCTTCCCTTTTCCACTGGCTGTAATACCGCAGCACCAGCCCCATCACAAAAGAGGACGCAACTATTGCGGTCTTCCCAATTAACTATTTTAGTCATAACCTCAGCTGCAACTACTAATACAGTATTGTACATATCGGAGGTAATAAACTGGCTCGCCACAGACAAGGCATAGATAAACCCGGAACAAGCAGCCGATAGATCAAATGCAGCCGCATTGGATGCACCTAAATTCTTTTGAATCAAACAAGCCGTAGCAGGGAAAAACATATCTGGTGTTACAGTGGCCACAATAATCAAATCAACTTCTTCCGGCCGGACCTTAGCCGCCGCTAGAGCTCTTTGAGCCGCTTTTGTTCCTAAATCAGAAGCTGCTTCCTGTTCAGATACCTTGCGCCGTTCAGATATACCTGTCCGGCTTAAAATCCATTCATCAGAAGTATCCACCAGTTTCCGCAGATCATGGTTGGTGATTTTCTTCTGGGGCAAAAAAGCACCTAACCCCACAATCCCCACCGAGCGGAGATTATTAGTCATTTGCTTCACCGTCCAAACAAGTACTCTCTTGGAGAGCCTGCACCATGTTTTTATTTACGCATAGAGAAGCCATCCGAATGGCATTTTGAATAGCATAAGCATTGGAACTACCGTGACAAATGATACTAATCCCCTTTACACCTAATAGCGGTGCTCCACCATACTCAGTATAATCCATCCTGGCTTTAATTCTCTTAAATGCTGGCAGAAGCAAAAAAGCTCCTGCTTTACTGCGTGTGTTTTTTTGTAATTCTTCCTTCAGAACCGTAAAGATACTCCCTGCTGTACCTTCTAAAACCTTAAGAATGATATTTCCTACAAAGCCATCACAAACGAGGACATCAACTTCTCCGGATAAAAATTCTCTGCCTTCCACATTGCCAATAAAATTGATTCCCGACTTTTTTTGCAATAGCTCATAGGTTTTTTGCGTTAACTCATTACCTTTAGAAGGCTCAGTGCCATTGCTAACCAAACCAATCCGCGGCTGAGAAATACCTAAAATCTTTTCCGCATAAACACCGCCCATGACCGCAAACTGTACTAAATGTTCCGGTCGACAATTGGTATTTGCTCCCGCATCTAAGAGAAGTTTCGGTTCAGTAAGTCCAGGCATAACAGTACCGATAGCAGGACGGTCTATTCCTGGCAAACGGCCTAAACCAAAAAGTGCAGCCACCATCTGCGCTCCCGTATTCCCGGCGGAAACTACCGCATCACCCTTTTTTTCCTTGACTAAACGTGTCGCTACTGTAATCGAAGCATTCTTTTTCTTACGATAGGCTAGAGCCGGTTGTTCGTCCATGGCAATTACTTCTTCACAATGATGGATAGAAAGCCTTTCAGAATCAAATTTCTCCGGCAAAAACTCAGCAATTGCCCTTTCCTGCCCCACCAGAATCAACTCTAATTCCTGGTCTGAATTTAACGCCTGAATAGCTCCTTGTACTATTTCCTTAGGGGCATTATCTCCGCCCATAGCGTCTATCACAATTCTCATTTGTTTACCCCCTATTTGGCCACGAAAATAAATTTACCTACAAAAACCTCTTCATTTCCTACTTTAGAAACAACCTTGATTAAATATTTATTAGTCTTTTTTCTGGCTAAAAAAGCATGTGCCATAATTTTCTCATGCAAAGATACCGGTCTACGGAAACGCAGTCTGGCGCTCCCTGTTAAAACAATTTCGGCATCGATTAAAGCCGCAGCTAAGACATTAGCCTGTGAAAAAATGTAGTCACCTCGACAAACCTGACTTTTTTCTGCAACCATATGCGGTTTAACTTCCATCATGGAAGTAGCGAATTGACCTAATTGCAATTCAATTAATTCTCCTGCCATTTCCTTGGCTACCATCGACCGGATCTGTTGATGTTTCTGCTCTGCCACCATCATTGTACGCATCCGTAACTCAGGGATGCCTAATTCCAAACGATCTAAGCGGATCGTTTGAATAGAAACAGCAAAATGCTTCGCTAATTCTTCATCTGTGACAAAAGGATGAGCTTCGATTAACTTATGTAACTGTATATGTCTTTCTTGTTTAGTGAACTTTTTAACCAAGGCAAATCTCTCCTTTTGTTACCAGGTCTCAATACCTAGTATAAATATCTTTTAGCCATTTGGCAAGTAATATTTTTATAAAAAAAAATAAAGAGAGCAAAAGAAAAATGCATCATTAAATGTTAGTGTTTTACTAAACATTTAATGATGCATTTTCTTAACTCTTTTTTAAATAAATTAGGCCTTTTTTTCCTGCGTGATAACCTCACGATTCTTATAATAACCACAGGATGGACAAATCCTGTGTGGCTGCTTCGGTTCATGACATTTAGGACATGTGATGAATCCGGGTGTTTCTAACTTCATAATTTCAGCCCTTCTCCGACGATTTCTTGTTTTAGAACGGCGGCTCTGCGGCACTCCCATGAGACCCACCTCCTCCTTTCACTAAACTAACCCTAAGATTCTAATTTCTTTTTTAACTGCGCTAAAACTTCAAAACGGAGATCAAGATTCTGCTGATGGCAGTTACAACTACCTTCTTTTAAATTCTTGCCACATTCCGGGCATATCCCCGGGCAGTCTGGTATACAAAGTATGCGCATAGGTAGATTAAGAAGTACACTCTCCTGTACAACCTGTTTTAAATCAAGCCATTCTTCCTCAGAACCGTATTGCTCATTAAATTCTATTTTGAAAGGTAGTCTTACCTCCTCCAAACAACGGCTACAAGGAA
>Ga0265294_10005849_pt1 | contig 14923 bp, 10 predicted proteins | sample MunlanPumphouse3_FD_192504 | JGI IMG/M metagenome (GOLD analysis project Ga0265294, IMG submission 192504) | Groundwater microbial communities from a municipal landfill in Southern Ontario, Canada - Pumphouse #3 | ecosystem: Environmental > Aquatic > Deep subsurface > Groundwater | place... | reverse complement strand
CTTATTGAATTTGCCACAATGGAAATGTCACCATTTATCTTTATTGAATTTATTGATCATAATCCAGAAATAAGTGGATTACTTATAAATGATAGAAAAGTAGCTAATAAAATACTTAAATTGTTAAAGAATTTTGCTAGTGTAAAAGGCGGTGAAATAGAAAAATCAATAAATACATTAACTGTTAATGATTTATATGAATCTTAGAATTATTAAATTATTTAAAAAATGGGGGATTTATTTAAATTCTCCATTTTTCATTTTTAATCTACATTTTTTAATATATAGTATTAATATTTGTTAAAAACAAAAAACAAAAAAGTAATGACTATGATAAATTTAAATGAAAAACCAAATGTTGATCAATTTATTAAAAATTTAGAAAATCAAGAACTAATTATATATGAAGATATTGAAGGATCTAAATTGTATATAAAATATGATGGTGATAGATTTATAATAAAAACTAAGAGTTTTAAAGGGGATGAATTAAATTTTATAGATTTAGCAGTTCAAAAATATTACAATAAAGCATTTGCATTTTTTCACACTTTACCATCTTATATAACTGATATATTAAATAAAAATTGGTGGTTTGTTTTTGAATACCTGCCAGATGAAACATCATCTAATATCAAATATAATAAAACCCCCAAAAATAACTTAATATTAACTTCGATAGTTAAAAATAATAAACATAAATTTAACTACGAAGAAATACTAGAATATTCTAATTTATTTCAAGTTGATCCAATTCCTCTTATATTTAAAGGAAAATTAACTAATAAACAACTTGAAGTTATTCAATTATTCTTAAAGACTAGTAAAGAAGACTTAAAATTTATTTTTGGTGAAGATAATTTTGCTAAATTTTTCTACAATATATTAAATCCATCCATTGATAATTCATTTTTAATGACTGATGGTGAATATAATGACAATTTAGAAAAAATAATAATTAAAATAGATGGTAATGATAGATATACATTTGAAATATTAAATCCTATGTTTGAGAAAAACATTGATGGTAATTTAACAGAACACTCTCAAATATTTAGTTTAATAATTGTTAATTTTTTAGAATTCTTACAATTAATTAATATAGAAAAATATAAACCAAACGGTTTAACAAATGATGAAATGTATATAAATTTAATATGTACATTTTTTAACGACTATATAAAAAATATGAAAGAAGATATAGAAAAATGGGATATAATAATACCAGAATTTATTAAAAGAGATAAATTTAAAATTAATATAAATTTAATAAGAGATAAACAAACAAGAGAATATATTAAAATGAGTAATAAAATAGAATATATTTTTAAAATCATTCTTGGATCATATAATAAAAAAAGGAAAAAACCTATTGGGGTGATGACAGAAAATACCGTAGAAATTTTTAATAATATGGTAGATAGAATAAAAAAACATATTGATAATTTATTAGAATTAAATAAAGATTATAGATTTCAAAAAATAGATTTATTAAATTTCGGAGAATATTTTAATATGAAATATGATAAAGATGCAAGCGGTGAAATCTATCCGGATATTGGTGTTCAATTTGAAGACGAAGAAACTACTGATATACTTAAAGGTAAAAAGGGTAAAAAGGGTTCAATCATAACAAAAAAGAAATAGTATAATAATGAAACATATAAAAAAATTTAATGAGTATATTAAGAATTTTTTAAAACCAAAAAATAATGATGATATGAAAAAATTTACAGAATTAAACGAGAAAAAACAAGAACCATTATATAAATATGGTGTTACAATGATGTATTTTGATATTCCAAATTGGAAAAAAGATATTTTGTCGATTATTGATAAAGATGATGTTTATGATAAAGAAGGATATGGGTATGAAAATGAACCACATATAACACTATTATACGGTTTTTTACCATCTATAACAGAAGATGATGTTAAGGATAAATTATTAGGTATACCAAAACCTGTCATAGTACTTAAAAATATATCTATATTCCAAGGAACAGAATATGATGTTGTTAAATTTGATATCGAAAATAATTTACTACACGATTTAAACTCTACACTTAATGAATTACCAAACGAAAATGAATATCCAGTATACCATCCTCATATGACTATATGTTATGTTAAAGCAGGTAGAGGTTCTAAATATATTCAAAAAATTGATGATGTTATTGTTATTAAACCAAATAAAATAATTTATAGTATACCTACTAAAAATGGTATGAAAAATAAGAAAAATGATTTAAAAATTTGGTAAATTATATAAAACATATGGAGTGGTTGTCATTATCAAACTTATTAATATCTATCATATAAATATTATTTTTATAATCAGATAGGTTAGCTCTATTTAAATATTTATTATAATTAACAAATATTAATGGTATATTTAACCATTCATAACTATTTATATTAGATTTTATTATTATTTTTTCACCCCTTTTTAATAATTTAATAGAATCTTTTATTGGTTCTTCCTTTATACTATTTATATAATATTCTCTTTCTATATCAGAATAATTCATAATTCATATTTTTAATTTTTTTTTAATAATATTTTATTTATATCTTCATTATATTTAATTCTTATTAATTTAATATTATTATTTTTACAGTAATCTGTTTTTATTTGATCTCTTAATTTAGTCTTTTTTAATTCTGTTTCTCCTCCAAATATTTTTATAGGTTTAAAATGTTGAATACCATCATATTCAATGCATGTATTATGTAATGGTAAATAAAAATCAAATGACAAAGGTAGAATATTTTTACACTTTTTAAATTTTTTTTCTAATTCATAATTAATATTATTATTTTCTAAAAATAATCTTACTTGTTTTTCTCCTTTAGTCTGTTTACATTTATTACACCCACTTCCATTTAAATGTTTAACAGGGGATTTTTTAAAAATACCATGAATAGGACATATAATTTTAATTATAGTATACATATTCTTATAATCCACTAAAGAATAATCATACTTATCACAATGTAATATTTTTGATATTTCTATAAAAATTTCTTTTGTTAACTTTTTCATTATTTTTTTAAATTTTTAATAATATTATATATAAAATATCAATGGTATATTTTTATATATACATTAAAAATAAATAATGTAGTATGTATATACAACCAAATAAGATGTTACCACCAACATCAAGAATAATAAGATTCCATCAGTGTAGTCTAATTTCAACAGAAGGACCAAATATAAACGGTAAATTGAATTTAGCTGGTATCGAAATACCATACGAATCACAATTTACATCAAGAATGATATTGAATCCAAATTCAATAAATCAACCTATTATGTATGGTTTTTTGGGTAATAATATAACATTTTTAGCACTTAAAATAACATATGATGAAACAAACCCAAAATGTGTAATAGAAGAAGAACAATTTATAGAATATTGGTATGAAGATGATTCTACAACAATTAGACAAGCTCATAAATTATTAATTTTGACTGGTAATTCAACAAATAGAATACCACAGATATATTTAAATAATAGGAGTAATGTAAAGGTTTATGTTGATGTATTAGCGGCAAATATGGAACAATCTGATTTAGATTTAGATGATATTAGAAATGATGTTGTTGAATTTAAAGATTTATATTATAATAGTATAGTTACTGATACATATTGGAATACTTTACTTGATGTTAGTGGTTCAACTCAATTTCATTTTCTTGATTTACATGATAATGTTGTTTTATATTTGGATTTTGAAGAAATAACATCAATTGAAAAAAATGAAGATAAATATCAACTTATAATAAATACTAAATCATTGACAATTATACGATTATTTTTTAATAGTATGTTTGAAATGAACCAAGCTAATAGTAGAATAAATTGGATAATAAATAATTCAGATAATAGATATTTAACTAAAGATTTCCCATCTATAGATGTTGATTCACCATTAATAGTTATGAATCCATTATTATATCCAATAGTACAACCTAATATGTACAATTATCCTTATAGTGGTGAAACCATATCACAGTATGATATATTAAATTATTTCATTGATACTATATATGATGATAGAGATGGTGATATACAAAAGGAATCAGCTATAATAAAAATAAGAAAGTTAGGTGAAATAGAAACAATAACAGATATTATAGAAATGGGGGTTTATGATGTAATTGTAACAGCTAGAGATATTGCCAATAATTATAGCAATATTAATTTTGTAGTAATAATAGATAATGAACCACCTATTATAAATTTCAAAAATGATATAAATGAAATATTTAATATGAATATCCCATTTGATTTAAGAGTACCAGCATATGGAATAACAAAAGATGATATTTTAAGAAAAACAATAGATAGTATAGTTGATAATGTCGATAAAAATATAGCAATATCTGCAACTACTTTATTGTTAAATGATGATGAATTCTCTCCCATTTTTGAACCAGGACAATATAATATTGATTTTATAATATTAGATAGAGCAGGTAATCAAACATTAGAATCAAAAATTTTAATTGTTGAAGGTGATATTATATTATATCCAGATAATGATTATATACTAGGTGATGCTATGGTAGAGACTAATTTCGTATATACTGGTCCATCTGGTAGTACAACAAATATAATAATAAGTGGACATACTATCACAATTATGAATTCTGGTATAACAGATAGTGAAAATATACTAATTTGGGATTTAGGTGGTGATGATCAATATGAGTTTACCACAGAGGGGGAATATATTAATATAACAATAAATAATATTATATTTAAAATAACATTTAATGGATGGGGTAGTTTATTATTTAGCATAGAACCAATTGGAATTGCTCCACATTTTATAGATTTTAATTTTATTGAAGAACGTTACTTATATAGTGATACGGGTATTACTTACATAGATGTAGATAAATACAATAATGATTTTTATTTATATTTAGATGGTAATACTGGATCAACTAATAATATTGTTACAAATAATATATTATATTCTGAAAATACTTTTAATTATACTGAAGTATTTTTAGAAAGTTATATATTATCAGGAGAAACATCAGGTAGTACATCAGGTGAAACAATTAATGATAGTTTATTTATTTACTATTCAAATAATTATGATATTGATTTAGAATTATTAGAAAGTATATTATTTGGATACAGTCCAATATTAAGTTTACAAATAATTGATGGGTCTATAAAAGTTCATGATAAAATTGTTGATGATGATTTTAAATTTTATATAAAAGGCAATTATCCAAAAGGTGAATATACATTTAAAATGGAATTGAATAATAATATTTTTAATAATAATTTTAAATTTAAATTAATTATTCAATAATTTTTTAAACGGGATCAATTTTTTATAATATATAAATAAAAAAAATACATAAAATATGAAAAGAAAAGATTTATATGTTTATATGGAATCAATTGAAAAAGTATCTTCATTAAAGGGTGTAAAATTTGCATATACACTTATAAAGAACAAAAAGAAAATTGAAGAAGAGATTAAAATCTTAGAAGAAGTTGTAAAACCAAGTGAAGGATTTACAGAATATGAAAAACAAAGAATTAATTTATGTGAAATTAATTGTGAAAAAAATAAAGAAGGTAATCCTATTATTGAAAATAATAGATATAAAATTATAAATGTCGAAAAATTTGAATCAGAACTAAATGAATTAAAAGAAAAAAATAAAGAATTTATAAAAGAAAGAGAAAAACAAATAAACGAATATAATAATATGTTAAATGATGACATTGAAATTGATTTTTCTAAAGTCGGTTTTGAAGATTTACCAACTGATATTTCTACCGAACAATTAGAATCGATTGAGTTTATGGTTAATTTTTAAAAAAATTATATATAAAAACCCCCCATTTTAATAAAAAAATGGGGGGTTTTTTTTATATAAAAAACTATGTATCTGTATATCAATATTATTGATATTAAAATGTATAAAAAAGTTAATTTTTTTAATTTATATATAGAATTAAAAAATTAATTATTTATTAATGGCTAACTACTCTATACATAATTTTGTAGGATTACCAAATTCTAATGATACAAGACTTAAAATATATGATAAATCATCCAGATTGAAATATATTGTGGACCCAAATGTCGCATATTTTTATTCCAAATCAGTTTTTATAAATATTAAGATTGAAAATAAAAATCAAATACAATTAGATTTTTCTTCATCACAGGAAGCAGTTGATGCATTAATTAAATTAAATAATTATAAAAAAATTATAACTGATAAAAATGTTATACCATCACCATCGCCATATAAAGGTGCTGTTTTTTCTAAATCTAATTTAAATATGCCAACATTAGATACAATTAATGATGGTGATTTGGCAGTATTAACAGGTATAACAGATACACCATTAGAAGATAATTTTGTTAGAGTTACAGTTAATGGATTAGAAGTTAACGTAGGTGGTAAAGATTATCCATATGATTGTTATTTTTCAAATGATGATGGTATAACACATAGAAATTTAGGAGAAGAACAGATAGGAGATAAGTTATATTGGAATCCATCAATCGCTGGATATAATTTAGATAGTAGTTATGATAAAATAGATTTTATTTATTTAATAAGAAATTAAAAATTAAAAATATAATATGCCACAATTACACGGTAAGCAGATAGCAAAAAAGACGATAACACAAGAACAGTTATCATTACAAACACCACAATCAACTGATCTTTTAAGTGGGGCAACAGTTGAGTATGTTAATAATATGGCTGGAACTAATGTTATTGGAAATGCTGAATATACTGAAGAATATGATTATGGTATATATACTGATTTTACAAAAATGACAAGAACCGGTGTTGCGGTTGATAGATTTAATCAATTATTTTTAAAATTAGCACCAACCCCTCCATCAGTTTTTCAGTCAAGTAATTTAAATATAACATCTCAACAATATTTATCTAGAACTCTAGGTAGTGGTGATCAAGTTTATATAACAACTATTAATAATCCAATATTTAGTGTTAATATACCTAATAATGGATTAAGTGGGTCAGAAAGTGGTATACTATCATTTTCTATTGATGGTGATATTCAAGAATCAGTTGATGTATCTTTAAGTGATATAAAAAATACAGGTGTTATAAGATATACATCAGGTGATCCATATGATGAAGTACAGGGCAAAGAAGGTTTTTGGAATTCATTTTTATCTTTAAATAATCATTCAAATACATTAATTCCAAATTCATTTGAAAAAATAGCAAAATTAGAACATTCGGAAAAAGGTGAATTAATTACAAATTTTTATATTGATGATCCATTAACAACAAGTATAACAAACTTAACAATAGGAACATTACCAACAATGAGTAAATATATTAGTGGTGTTCCAACATTATCATCTGGTGATGTTATCAGTAATATAAGTTTTACTATTAATAATATATCTAGTTATTTTTATGCTGCTAATTATGTATGGGAAATACAAGATGGTTTAGTTACACAATTTTATGGTAATCCAGATACTACTCCAACATCATATGCACAGTCATCACCAATATCAAATAAATCAACAACTATTAAAACCAATGTTTTTAGTGATAATAATTTTTATTTTAGTATTAGAGCAAGAAATTCAATTGGTCAATTTGGTGATGTTTATACATTTACAGATAATACCAAAAGAGTAGATACCGTTTCAAATGAAACTTTAAGAAAAACATCTGGTACTGGTAATTACCCATCAACTGATTGGGGTGGATTATATGATTCATCACAATCACTAGTAAGTAGTTATAATAATGAATTAATGTTAAAAAATGGAATATATCAATATCCTAGTGGTAATTATACACAACAAGGAGGACCAAATTATTCATCTATTACAGGAGTGAGGTGGGTTACTTTTACGACATTAGGGGTTTTTAATAATAATTCATCATTTACATTAAATTTTATTGATTCACAAGGAATAACAGAAAAAATTGAACAATATAATTTATTTGTAGAAATTAAAATAAGTGGTTCTACTTATTGGGTAAATGGTAATAAGTCATATTCTGGTACAGGTGATCCAGGTTTATCTAATGATGATGATGGTTCGGTTGTGTTTGGTGCATCAACGCCTACATCGAGAAGAATAACTTTTGGTACAAAAACATATAGTGGTCCGATAGTGATTAGAATTGGTATAACTAATAATAATATAACATTTAAAAATATAACAATAACAAATATAGTTTAAAAAAATAAATAAATAAATATGGCATTAACAACAGAACAACAAGCGAGTAGATTATATAAAAAGTTATTTGGTAACGCAGAAACTTTAGTATCCAGAGAATTTTTTAATGAATCTTATGGAGGTAGAACTTTTGTACTACCTTCTCAAATATGGTCAGATGAAGATAGTATATCAACAACTGCACCTGTATTAACTAACGGTCAAATAAGTGGTGTTGTTCAATATTTTGATAAATTAGAATTATCACATATACCAGGATCACTTAACCAGTCATATTATCATGAAAACTTAAAAGATGCAATTCCTTTTAATTTTGGTGACGGATCATATAATTACAAATTATATAAAAATGATGGTACAACTGTTATATCAGCAGGTGAAGGTGAGTGGTTAGTTGACACAGAAGCAGGTGTATTAACATTTTATCCGAGAGTCGATAACCCTTTACCAACTGGTGTTAATCTTACTGATCCTCCTAAAATATCATTTTATAAATATGTTGGTGAAAAGGGTATTAAAGGTAGTGGATCAGGTACTATAATTGTTAAAGATCCTGTTGATTTAGCAACTACTTCAATTAATATAATAGGTGATTATGATATTAATTTAAGTGGATTTACATCTATACCAGACACTATAGATGGTGTATCTGGTAACACATTAGTAGATGGTGATAGGATATTAATAAAAGACCAAATAGACAAAGTACAAAATGGTATATATGAAGTTAGTGGTACCACTTTAGTAAGAGCAAGTGATTCAAATAGAATACCAGAAGGAGAAGTAAATACTAGTAATTATGTATTTGTATTTAGTGGAAATGAAAACGCAAATAGTTCTTGGTTACTTAGTGATACTGATGCTGAAGATCCTGCAATTATTATACCGGGTGTTAATACACAAATTTGGAAATTATTTTCAGAATCAAGAGTTTATATAACTGACGGGCAAGCTATTCAATTATTTAATACCGAATTTAAATTAATATTAGATGAGAGTGGATTAGGTTCAGGTTTAGAACAGAGTGTAGATGGTTTGAGAGTAACTAGAGAATTATTAGGAACGATATCAGGTATAACATCATTAGAATCAATTGTAATATCTGGATTTACGTCAATAGAACATTTAGTTGAAAATATTGATATGTCTTCTATCGAAAACGCTATCATTAGTGGAGATACGTCATTAGAAGATTCTATAACTTCATTAAAATCAGATTTTAATGAACATACACATGATAAATTATATACACCTGATGGTCAAGATGTTATAGTATATACTGATAATGAAGGTAGATTACATATAGATGCTGATATAATTCAAAGTGGTAGTACTTATGAAACACATATAGAACAGTTGTATACTAAGAAGGATCATATAATACTTAGAGAGGATTCAGTTTCTCCATTAGGTGATCCAACAAATATAAGTGGATTAACTGGTTTGATTGCCGATAATTTTGATGGAAGTGGTGATAAAGGGTTATTAGTTTTTGATAGTGGTGGTACTGCTAGAGTTGGTCACTGGGACGGAACAGATCCAATTGATTTAAATGATATACAACCGTTAGCGACAAGAATAGAAAATCCTGATGATGGTAAATTTGCTTATTGGGATGATATTAATAAAAGGTTAGATTTTAAAACATTAGATTCAGAAGGTATTGGTCTTATTGGTACACCTGATGATGGTGATTATTCTGATGGGTTATTTACTGATTTTACAAGTGGTACTACGGTAGCAAATGCGATTGATTCATTTAATGAGATATTATTATTATTAGCACCTTCACCACCTAGAAGTTGGGATAATACATTAAGTAATTTAAATGTTACACAAACAAAATATTCACCAAGACAATTATCAACAGGTACTGTAGTAAATAATGTTATTACGTCAACTACACCAACACTTACAATATCAAGTACTGTAGGATTAGCTGAAAACGCAAGAGAAACAAATGCTACCTTTACTTTAATAGACAGTGGTGTTACAATCGAAACTAATACAATAGATAATAGTAGTATAAGTAAAACTAATGGATATATTAGATATAATATAGGTGATCCATATGATGGTGTATCTGGTAAATCAGGTTTTTGGAAAGGTGTTACATCATTTTCATTAACAAGTAATTTACCATCAATAACCGCTTCATCTAATCAAAGAGAATTGAGATTAGAACATACTGCTATTGATTCACCAGAATTATTTAATTATTATGTTGATTCTCCATTATCAGTAACAATTGGTACTATAAGTGCAACTATTCCTAATATGACAAGTTATATTAGTGGTGTACCTACATTGACATCGACAGATACTATAACTAGTGTAGGATTTAATATAAATAATGTTTCTAGTTATTTTTACGCACCTAGTTATGTATGGGAAGCTGAACAAAGTTTGATTTCTTCTAAAAATGGTAATCCTGATGATATACCAACATCATACGGTGAAACAGGAGTTGTAACTAATGAAACACTTAATATAAGAAATGGTGTTTTTAGTGATACATCATTTAGTTTTAGAATTAGAGGAAGAAATTCTACAAGCACATCAGGTGGTTGGACCACATATAGTGTTAGTGATAGAAGAGTAGATACTGTTTCAAATGAATCTATAAGAAAAACATCAGGCACAGGACAATACCCATCAACTAATTGGGGTGGTACATATGACTCTAGTGAATCATTATTATTAAATCAAGAATTACAATTATTAAACGGTAGATATATATACCCAACAACTGATTATACAACACAAGGTGGACCTGATTATTCAACCGCAAGTGGTATAAGATGGGTAACATTTACACATTTAGGTTCATTACAAGATCATTCGTCATTTACATTAGATATAATAGGATCACAAAATATAACTAATATATTACAAAGTGGATTATATATTGAAATAAAAATAAGTGGAACTACTTATTGGGTAAATGGTAATGCATCATATGATAATGTATCTAATCCTGGTAGTGTTGAGGATGGTACACCAGCACTTGTGTTCGGTGCATCTACTGCAACTTCTAGAAGAATAACATTTGGTACTCCTGTTTATACAGGAACAATAGTAGTTAGAATAGGAATTTCAGAAGGAAGTAATATATCATTTACAGGGTTAAATATAAATCCAAGTAGTAGAACATAATTATGTTAATTTGGTGGTGTAAAAATTTACACCACCAAAAAATAATATTATTTAAATGGCATTAACAACAGAACAACAAGCGAGTAGATTATATAAAAAGTTATTTGGTAACGCAGAAACTTTGGTATCTAAAGAATTCTTTAATGAACCATATAAAGGTAGATCCGTTGTATTACCTTCACAAATATGGTCAGATGAGGATAAAATACCAAATAGTGCTACTGTTTTATCTAATGGGCAAGAAGAAGGAGTTATAAAATATTTTGATAAATTAGAATTGTCACATATACCAGGATCACTTAATCAGTCATACTACAATGAAAACTTAAAAGATGCAATTCCTTTTAATTTTGGTGACGGATCATATAACTATAAATTATTTAAGAATAACGGAATTGATGTGATAAACCCAGGTGAAGGTGAGTGGTTAGTTGATACAGATGCAGGTGTATTAACATTTTACCCAAGAGTCGATAACCCTTTACCAACTGGTGTTAATGATATATATCCACCTAGAATATCATTTTATAAGTATATTGGACTAACAGGAATAACAATTGATAATAATTTAGAGTTACCAGAAAATTATCATGAAAATTTTAACCCACAAAACAGTGGTACATCCATTAATAATGTGATTATAAACGACAAATCATTTATTTTTGCAAGTGGGAAGACAATTGATATAAACACTATAGAAATACATATGAACGGTACATTATATTCGTATGGTATAACACAAGGAAATTCAGTTTTCTATACTGATGGTATACCTACAAGTGGATGTACATTATATTTTGATTGTAATTATTCTAATATGAAAATAGAATTAGATGATATTATAGATTTAAAATTTTCAACATATGGAACTGATGGAAAAGGTAATATAATAACAAATGAACAAGGTGAATTAAATAGGTTTGTTAGTGAAAATAGACCATATACTATATCTGGTAACACTAATTATTCTATTCCATTTACATATATAGTAGGTAAAAACCAATTAGATATACAAATAAATAATAATATGTTAATATATGGTATAGATTGGGTTGAAATTGGTACTGGTGATTCTAATATAATTCAATTTACATATGATATACCAATTGATTGGATTATAGTAGTTAGAAAGTTTTTACCAGTATTAAATATAAGTGGGGCATCTGAATCAATTGTAATCGAAGATAAAAATAGTAATGTTCACACATTAGTATTTGAAAATGGTATATTAAAAACTTATAATATAAGTTAAAAATTATTTTAATAATATGTTTATAAAACAATTTAATACAAAATCAGAATTTGATAATTATATACAAGGAAATGCCACAATAGGTAGATATTTTATTGTATCTGATGAAAATAATAATAATAAACCTACAGAATACTATTGGGATGGTATAAATGTTAATTTTATAGGAGGAAACGAAAATTATAAAATCGTAGATACCATTGAAGATAGAGATAATATATCTATTGATAATTTAAATGACGGTATATTAGTTTATGTTATTAATGAAAAGATTGAATATAAATTAGAAAATGGACAATGGACAATAAATGATATAAGTTATAATAAATCTACAACAACAGAAGTAAAAACTTATTATATAGATAATACTGGTAGCGATGAATTAGGCGATGGAACTGAGTTAAATCCTTGGAAAACTATCGGAAAATGTATAACTACCATACCTTCAGTAATAAAACATGATACTATTATAAGATTAAGTACCGGTGATTATACTCTAACTGTTATGGATGTAGAAACCCTAAGTAAATTCTCATTATATAATAATTTTAGAATATATGGTACCTTATCTACTTATAGTACTGTATATACTACATCAGGACTACAGGATGTAAATAATCCACAAAAATTATATTTAACAGAAGGACAAAGTGTAATAGAGGATGAATTTTTAGGTTATTGTACCTTAAGTAATAATCCTACCCCTATAGGAAAACATGGAACGGATCATATCACATCTTATTATGCTCCTACTAGTGGGATAGGGAATTATGATACTAAATTAGTAATGCCCAACACTCTACCACGATTTTCAGGAGATGTAAATAGACGATTTAATCTTAGAGATTTAAAAATACAATTCAATTCAGGTAATGTACTACTAACTAATGATAAACAACCTATAATAGAATTCGTTAATACTGTTATATTACCATTAGCATCCTCAAGTAATCAGATAAGAATAGAAAATAACATAATCTTTAATAAGTGTCAGATTCAAAGTATATCAATTAGCTCTAATATATTAATACGTAATACTATGAAATCGAGTATCTTCGGATGGGGTACACAATTAGTGCATTTAAACCCATCGTCATCGAATAGTGCAGGGATAACTCTTCAAACCTCTAAAATAACAATTTCTGATCAAATACTAATTAGTGGATTTAAGTATGGATTTGAATCTTATAATGATTCCTCTGTAGTACTTAATTCTACTAATTCATCGATGATACTTAATAATCTTTTATCCGAGTTTAAAATATCTGGAAGCAACTTTAGTATAACTCCTTATATATCTTTTAAATTATTTAGGGATAATAATAAGTATGTATTTAATATTGGTGATACCAGTAATGTTATTATTGATTTAAGAAATGTAGTACAAAATACAACACAACCTAGTATTGATTGGTTTGAAGGTACTCCACCACCCAAATTAGTTGATCCATCTAAAAATTTCAGTATACAGTATGATGGTAGTGAAACATTTGAAAGTGAGTATATACATTACAGAATAGTAGATACTATTGAAGATAGGGATGATATACCTGTGACTGAAAGAGTTGAAGGTTTAGTGGTTTATGTATCATTAATACAAACGGAGTATAGACTATCTGGAGGTATAAGCAATTCTCATTGGACATTAGAACAATTTATATATAATGAATCATCTACTACTGAAAGTAAAACTTATTATGTAGATAATACTGGATCTGATGAAACAGGTGATGGAACTGAATTAAATCCTTGGAAAACTCTTAACAAAGCACTTATAACTATACCTTCTAATATAGTTCCTGGAAATTTAATTAAAATTCAATTAGGAGAAGGTTCTTATTCAGTAAGTGATAAAGATTCTATTTTATTATCGAAGTTTAATTTAGGAGGATCTCTACAAATACTAGGTAAATTAGAGGAAGTAGTATCTGGGATAACTGTGGATCCTGATCCTACTAACATATTTAAGTCAATAATTACTAGTGGACAAGTATTTACTGAGAATCAGCACTTTGGATACTTGGCTAAATCGGGATTATCTTACTATCCAATAACTAATCACGGAGCTCAGGATTTAGTATCTACTATAAACACAGGAATCAATTCTATTCATGAGATAAAAACGGAATTAGTATTTGACTCTGGTAAACTATACTCATTAAACGGAAGTAATCAATTAAGATTCCAATGGGTTAAAATAAATAATTTAAGTACTTTACGTTGTGGTAACAATGTAAAAGTAGCATTTTGGGAAAGTACTTTTCCTAATGTTAATAG
>Ga0265294_10005848_pt1 | contig 14925 bp, 14 predicted proteins | sample MunlanPumphouse3_FD_192504 | JGI IMG/M metagenome (GOLD analysis project Ga0265294, IMG submission 192504) | Groundwater microbial communities from a municipal landfill in Southern Ontario, Canada - Pumphouse #3 | ecosystem: Environmental > Aquatic > Deep subsurface > Groundwater | place... | reverse complement strand
TTCCTCCTGAATCCATTTAGTTCATTCGGCAAAAAGCAAAGGCTTTTCGTCTAACTTTTGTATTATATCCCATATAAAAACATCTAACAACAGCATTTCACAATTGTTCGATTTATTATAACTTTTATTTTCAGTTTGAAAATTAATTCTTATAGAACCTGTGGATCTGCACTATTCTGGCAGAGTTAGTGTATTCCTTAACATTAGCAACGACCACTGCCCTGTTTCTTCTGTTCGAAGAAGCATGGACCATCTTACCATTTCCGATATATATTCCGACATGATCTATAGAGCTGCCGTCTTTCCAGACATCCCACGATATGACATCACCTGGAGCGATCTGCGAATAAGGCACTATTGTTCCGGCATTCTTATAAGTAGCTGTCCCGCGAGGAGTATCTATACCATATCTTTTAAAAACATACCATGTAAGCCCCGAACAATCAAAGCCGATCTTCGGATCAGCTTTAGCCCATACATATTTAACACCAAGATACCTCTGAGCTTCCATCGCTATCGCTTCACCGAGTGTATTGGCTTTGGCAGGCGAAGTATATTTAGGTTTAGGAGTCGGAGTAGGAGTAGGCTTAGCTGTGCGGATATATTCATTGAACACGTACCCGGTTCTTCCTTCCGAATCAATGATCTTGCTCCACTTGGCTCCTATCCCGGTTCTGAGGAAGCTGTCTCCAAGTCTGAACGTATGTATGATTTCAGATTTAGAAGTCGGGAGTGATCTCATATTCAGAGTTCCCAGGTGGACATAAACAGTAGTCTCATCATCTCTGAATGTCATATCGGGAGGTATCTCGTAATTCTCAACAAAATCTGATTCGTCGACTTGTCCGAACAGAAGGTCTTCCGAATCGATATCGGTTCCTCTGTTGATCAAAGCATATTCATCTCTGGAGTATTTCGTTATACCGAAATCATCCGGGTCAAAATATGACTCCTGCGGAGATTGAGCGGGATCAGAAAGATAAGATTCATTGACGTCAGATCCGATATCTTCATTCAACTTATTTACAGAACTTTCATCCGAACTTTCATCCGGCTTTTCGGTCACATAAGGAAAAGGCGTTGATACAGAAAAAAGCGGTGCACATATCACGGCTATAAAAGTAAAAAGAATTACAAGCCTTGCCACCTTTGATCTGATATTAGCACCTTTGAATAATATATCGTTCATATCCTTCTCATTATAACAAACATTGGGGATTTGTGCCAAATCATATATAAATCAGTGCACTAAAAGATATTCTGTCCTGTGATGCATGTTTCCCTATCACGAGATAAGCGTCATTTTCGGCAATAGGTTCTCTGAGATATTTATCAGCTCTCACACCGTACAACATTACTTCCTCGCCCTTAATGACCTCAGAAATATAATTTATATCGAACCCCCTGATCTCAGACGGATCTTTTCCGAGCACGTCTATAACATCCTGACACCATGCAATATACCTGGTATTATTGACATGATCGTTCCTGTCGATATCACTTGCTCCTACCCGCAAAGAAAGAACAGGCTTATCTTGCAGAGTACGGGGAAGAAGTTTTATCCTCGGAGCTTCAAATCCAAGACAACTGTATTGAATTGTCTTCATTCGCTCACTCTCAAGAACATCGGTTCTGAGCGGACGTTTTGTTATCCTGTCCGCCAGTATCCAGGATGTTGTTGCTTTAGCCACAGGAACTCCTGCAGAAGTCGTAACTGCAAAGTCCCTGAGCGCGAAAACACCTGAAACTCCGTTTGTCCAGGTATCCACTACGATCTCATCTCTCCAACCGGCTTTATGAAACAGACGCACAGAATTTCTGATCAGGATCCAAACTATGTCGTTCTTATCAAGATCATCTGCTCCGAATCCCAATGACAAAGCATCAAGAGAGGCTGCTTCCTGTATACAGGCCGTCAGAGCATGCGGAGTGATCCTGTCATCCGGACCGGTATCTGTGCTCTTAACATAAAAGTTATATTGTCTCGAATAATTCCTGATCAGCTCCAGGTCATCAAATCTATTCACCTATATCTTATTTCCCTTTGACTCATTTTCATTTCTGGCTTTCTCCGAACTCTCTACAGCACGCTTCTCGGCTATCCGCAAGGTATCCCTTCCTCCCAGTATAAATCCTCCGCCGGCTGCAAAAAGCACTATTATACTAAGTATCCCCAGAGATGATCTCCCTGTGGTACTTGCTATCATCGCATAGAGTGCCGGCCCCATAAAAGCAGCGAACTTTCCGAAAATATCGTAAAATCCGAAAAACTCATTGGATCTGTCAGGAGGTATGAGTTTACCGAAAAACGACCTTGAAAGAGCTTGTATACCACCCTGACAAGTACCGACAAGAACAGCCAACGCGAAAAACATGATCAAAGCCTGGTCCATACTTAGAAATCCTTCTTCGACTCCAAATCCCATAACGAATCCGAGAACACAGATCACAAAATAAACTGCTATCGCAATAGAAATCATATTTATAGATCCTATTTTCCCTGCTATTTTACTGAACCAGATAGCAAAAGGCACAGCTACCAGCTGTGTTATAAGTAGTGCAATTATCATGCCTGTAGCATCAAGTCCGAGAGTTGACCCATAAGAGGTAGCCATGTGGATCACAGAATTGACACCATCGATATAGAAAAAATAAGCAAGCATGAAAAACAACATCGCTTTATCAGCAAGGATATGTCTGAACGTCTTACCTATATTTCTGAAAGTTGTTCTGACAAGTTCACCGGGAGGGGACTTAACATAATATTTCTGATCAACATTCTTTAGAATAGGTATACTGAAAACAGCCCACCAAACAACAGTTAAATAGACAGATATTTGAACAGCCATAGTTGCCGGTGACTCTGCCCAACCGAAAAACGTATCCGCCATCATCACCATCACGATAGAAGCGATAAACGGTATCGTACTGCCTCCGATGTATCCCATGCTAAAACCCCAGGCGGACACTTTATCCATCCTGTCCGGAGTCGTAACATCAGTTATAAAAGAATCATAGAAAAGATTGGCTCCGGAAAACCCCAGATATGACAAAGCATATCCGACAAGCATCCATCTCCAGTCTCCGGTGATCCCCATTATCAGCGTAAAAGCCAGTCCAAGCACAAGGAAAGAAGCAAACAACTTCTTCTTCATTCCCTTATTGTCACCTATAGCGCCCAAAACAGGAGCTAACAATGCCATCGCAAGAGTTGCCGCAGAAGTCGCCCACCCCCAATAAACATCACCTGTATGAACTGCATTCGATGCATCCTTAACAACACCGGCGAAAAATATAGGGAATACTGCTGCAACAATAATAGTGGAATGCACAGAGTTTGCCCAGTCATATGTTATCCAGCTGCGTTCAGCTTTAGTAAACCTGCTTCTGCTCATGTCTCCGCCCTCTCCCGTCACGTTATATCAGTTAGTGAAATATCCTATATCAAAACTATTTCTAACTATATCTCTGCCTTCGTCAATAGAATCTATGTCCCCGAGGCCTTTTAACTGCAAAAGGAAATTCCCGATAACAGATGCCTCGACAGGACCGGCCAGAACAGGTATCCCAAGCGCTTCACAAGTAAGTTCTGACAGGAACTTATCTTGTATTCCTCCGCCAACCATATTGAGCTGTCCAATCTTCTGTCCGGTTACCTTTTCAAGTCCCTTAACCGAATTCACATATTCTCTGACAAGGCCATTATAAATGGCAAGAGCGATCTCTCCGACACCATCGGGACATCCCTGACCTTCTGCCGAACAAGCGTTGCGGATCTCATCGATCATACTCACAGGATTAGTGAATCCGGGTTCATTCGGATTGACAATAAAACGCTTTCCTTCTGCCATACTTGTCCTTGCTGCAGATTCGATCTCGTCATATGAAAGTTTCTCAAATCTGTTTCCCCATTCTCTTCGGAGACTTTGCATAAGCCACAGACCATTTATGTTTTTCAGAAAAACAAATTTCCCGAATGCTCCTCCTTCATTGGTAAATCCTTCCTCCCGAGCCTCATCAGAACAAATAGCTTTGTCTGATTCGATCCCAAGAAGTGACCAGGTGCCACTAATAAGATACGCGCTTGAGACGTTTCTGTCGATGGGGATGGCTGCAGCTGCTGAAGCTGTGTCATGTGTACAAACAGCTATAACCGGAACAGATTCGATGCCAAGTTCAGTGCAAACAAAAGGCGTAAGATCACCGATCACATTACCGGGTTTGATAATATCAGGAAACTTATCCTTATCCAGACCAAGCGATCCGATGATCTGCTCATCGTATTCGGCAGTATCGGCATTTATCAGACCCCCGGTCGTCGCCATTGTGTATTCATTGAACATTCTGCCTGTAAGAAGATAAGCGAAAAAATCCGGCGTATAAAGTATCTTATCAGCACAGGCATAAAGCTCAGGTCTGTCCATTTTCTCGGCATATAACTGATAGACAGTATTAAATGTCTGATGTGCAAGTCCCGTACGCTTATACATTTCAACAAACGGAATAATTTTACGGACTTCAGGTATGGATCTGTCTGTCCTGGCATCACGGTAATGTATCGGATTCGTCAGCAAAGTTCCCTGCTTTGAAATAAGAGCATAATCTACACCCCACGTATCTATTCCGATACTGTCGATCCTGCCATACTTCCTTACAGCCTTTCTGATGCCTTCCTTAAGTTCATGATAAAGTCTTAATGTATCCCAGTAAAAACACTTTTCAGTCATTACCGGTTCATTCGCGAAACGATGCACCTCATCAAGGATCAGTTTACCGTCTTTCCAAACTGCAACCATCGCTCTTCCGCTTGAAGCACCATAGTCAAATCCAAGAAGGATCCTTTCACTTGTCCCCTTAAAGCCCATAAATGCACCTCATATATTGTATTATAAAATCAGAAATTGCCTTCGATCTTTATTTTAGAAGGATTGAATTTCTTCAGACTCGGTATCATTCTTTCGTCAGGCTCAAATATCACCATTACTGTCTCACCCTTGGTCTTAGCTTTCTTGGCATTATTCTTGGTAACAATAAAGTAATTCCTGGCCGGATCATCAGCCGGAGCAAGATCCAGAACTTTTCTGTTGCCTTTCGAAAAATCTCTGAAAAGATCAGAATTTACTCTGGCACACATCTCAAATTCCTTAGCGTTTCCCGCAAACACTCTGACTCTTTTCCTCTGCGCGATTATACAGTCGATGTCAATAAAATGATCTGTAACAGAATACTCATATTCCTTGTTCGTACTGCCTATCATCCACCAAAGTCCCCAACCTCCTGCAAATATTATCAGTATCAATATCTGAGGTATAAACTGTAAAATCAGAAGTATAAGAACAATATAGAGGAGTATCAGACCTGAAATCATAAGGTAGTCCTTAGAGTCCTTCTTCTTTCTTACGATTTTCTCCATGAAAGTATTATCCATCCGGTTTACCCTCCACCGTTATTATTAAGATATCATTTTAACACAGAAATAGGGACGGGGGCAATTTGCCCCCGCCCCAAATTTCGGAAATCTTGATATAATATTAATACATTCCGCCCATTCCAGGATTACCTGCCGGCATCGGCGGCTCTTTCTCAGGTATATCTGCTACGACCGCTTCCGTAGTCAGAAGCATTGATGATGCTGAGGCAGCATTCTGCAGAGCTGATCTTGTAACTTTCGTAGGATCAACAATACCAACATCGATCATATCAACATATTCTTCATTCATAGCATCAAAGCCAACCCCTGTAGGACTTGTCTTGACCTTCTCACAGATAACACTTCCGTCAAGTCCGGCATTTGAAGCGATCTGACGAACCGGTTCTTCGAGAGCCTTAAGAACTATTCTGACACCGGTTTTCGTATCACCTGAAGTTTCATCAAGAAGTTTGGATACATTGGACAAAACATTTATATAAGCTGTTCCGCCACCCGCAACTATTCCTTCTTCTACAGCTGCTCTTGTAGCTGCAAGAGCGTCCTCAATACGGTGCTTCTTTTCCTTCATTTCAGTTTCTGTTGCTGCACCTACTCTTATAACTGCAACTCCGCCGGAAAGCTTAGCAAGTCTTTCCATCAGCTTTTCTTTATCAAATTCAGAAGTAGTTTCCTCTATCTGTGCTTTGATAGAAGCGATCCTTGCCTTAATATCCTTCTCTTCTCCGGCACCATCAACTATGATCGTATTCTCCTTCTGGACTTTGATCTGATGCGCACGTCCAAGCTGATCTATTGTTGTTTCTTTCAGGTCAAGACCCAATTCATCAGTTATGACCTGTCCGCCAGTAAGAACAGCAATGTCCTGAAGCATGGCTTTACGACGATCACCAAAACCGGGTGCCTTAACTGCGACACATGTAAAGGTACCACGCAACTTATTTACGACTAACGTCGCAAGTGCTTCTCCCTCTACGTCTTCTGCAATAATTACCAGTTTCTTTCCTGCCTGAACTATCTTCTCAAGAATAGGAAGTATATCCTGGATATTACTGATTTTCTTATCTGTTATGAGAATGTAAGGATCATCAAGAACGGCTTCCATTTTATCTGTATCTGTCACCATGTAAGCAGAAACATATCCGCGATCAAACTGCATTCCTTCAACAACTTCCAACTCGGTACCCATTGTTTTAGATTCTTCAACAGTTATTACACCTTCATTTGTTACTTTCTCCATAGCGTCAGCGATAAGCTCACCCACAGTAACATCATCAGCTGATATCGTAGCTACCCTAGCGATATCCTGCTTGCCATTGATAGGTTTTGAGTTCTGCTTGATACCTTCGACCGCTGTATCTACAGCCATAGTGATGCCTTTGCGCAGGATCATCGGATTAGCACCTGCGGCAATATTCTTCAGACCTTCTCTAATAATAGCCTGAGCAAGAAGAGTAGCTGTAGTTGTTCCGTCACCTGCAACATCATTCGTCTTGGTGGCAACCTCTTTAACAAGCTGTGCTCCCATGTTCTCATATCTGTCTTCCAGTTCGATCTCTTTAGCGATCGTCACACCATCATTGGTGATAAGAGGTGATCCGAATTTCTTATCAAGTACAACATTTCTGCCCTTTGGTCCGAGTGTGATCTTAACTGTATCAGCAAGGTGGTTGACGCCACGTTCCAGAGCTCTGCGAGCATCTTCACCATATAGTAATGTCTTAGCCATAAATCAATACCTCCATTTAAATTTAAAATAATGTTTTCGCAAATTATTCAACTATAGCCAGGATGTCATTCTGTCTGAGAATAGTATATTCCTGACCATCGATCTTCACTTCTGTACCTGCATACTTATTCAGCAGGACTTTATCTCCCGACTTGACATACATAACGACTTCCTTGCCGTCGATGTTGCCCCCCGGACCAACCGAAACTACTTCTGCAACCTGTGGCTTCTCCTTGGCAGCCCCCGGAAGAACTATACCGCTTTTCGTTGTTTCTTCGACCTCGGTCATCTTGATAACGACCCTGTCACCCAATGGTTTGATTGTCATAATGAATGCCTCCTTCTATGAAAATTATATAAAATCATATGATTTAGCACTCAACTCTAAAGAGTGCTAACAAATTTAAATATATAAGTTTTACATTAAGGTGTCAAGGACATAATATGGGCAAAACATGAATAAAATGTTAATGAAAACGAATATTATATTCCGGCATAAGACATTATTCCCTACACTTATCTGGAAAGCAATCTTAACAGAAGATTATCATTATACAACCTGCTAACAATTAGCGAATCAGAAATCGAGTCAATGAATTTAGGGAATTTCGAAGCTGCCATTGCAACTACAGAAAGAATGATCAATGTGATAAAGAGAGCATTCAAAGCACCAAGCAAAGCACCAAGCAATTTATCTGTAGTTCTGAGCACCTTGACCTTTTTAAACAATGACTCAAAAGATTTAGCAAGGAAAAAGAACAGCATTCTTATTATTATAAGTATAACGACAAAGACTATAGCAGTGAGCATCAGAGTGAAAAAAGCAGATGAAACATATTGGACACCGTCAGAAAGAAGGGTTGAAGAGTCAGGAATATCTTTCAGAATATACTCGCTTATGAATTCAGGGACCGAAAGACCATTTACGGCTTTCGTAACAGTATCAGCAGCACCGGAAGCTCTGTCGTTGAAAAAATCAGATATCCTCTGCTTTGCGGGATCAAAATAAGTCATATCCGCCAGGAGATGAGCTATAGGCCTTGACAATATAAGAGCAGCCACAAAAGCAACAAATCCGGAAATAAGATCTATCACTGTTCTGACAAAGCCTTTAACAACACCGATTACGATCAGTAATCCCACAAATAATACAAAAACAATATCCGTTATATTCATTTGTCACCTCACACGTCTGATTATATCATGGAACTGTCACGGTTGGAATCGCTGAAGGTAATACTGTAGGAACATCAGTGGGCTCCGGAGTAAAAGAAGGGTCAGTAGTGACTAAAGGATCAGGCGTTATAGAAACATCGGGCGAAACAGTTATATCCGGTTCTCCGGTAACAGGTTCTCCTGTAAGTAAAGGATCCGGTGTAATTGTCGGACTGAGGAACGGATCGGGAGTAACGGTCTCAGAAGGTTCCTCAGTAGGTTCCTCAGTAGGTTCAGGAGTTGGCTCATCATCAGGAACATATGGCTTACCCTGAACATATTGTATTGTCGGAACAGGATCGAAAGGATATTGTTCTTCGTAAATAAAATCATAAAGAACAGGAATCAGGCGATTATAATCAACGACCATGTACCATCCGTTGGAGGTACTGACCCTGTAATACCCTTCAGGCGGAAGTCTCATCTGTCTGATTTCCCCTGCCATCGTCGGAAGGAGATCCAGCCCAAAAGATGTTAATTGCTTTGCTGTCATATTAGTATTGATGAGCGCAAGCCCCTTCTGCATCATTTGAGTCTTGGATACAACATTCGCTTTCACAAATTTCTTATAAAGCAGAGTCAGAACATCCCTCTGCCTTCGGGTCCTTTCGGTATCACTGCCGACTTTTCTGACACGCGCATATTGAACAGCCTGTATCCCGTTGAGTTGCTGTTCGCCGGAAGACTTGAGTTTATCTGAACCCTTTAGTCTTTCGTTCATATCCCGCATTTCACCTGAAGTGACATTAATATAGATCCCTCCTGCAAGATCAACTATTCCGGCCATATTTTCCATATTGACAGTTATATAGTACTGTATATTCAATCTGAAAGTACTGTTGACCGTCCTTACGGCAAGGTCCGGACCGCCGTATGCATATGCCGCATTAATCTTGTCCGGAGATCTCGTTCCGCCGGGTATATAAGCATAGCTGTCTCTCATTATAGAAGCCATTTTAATAACTTTGTGTCTCTTGTCTATAGTCAGTATTATCAGAGAGTCAGAACGTCCTCGATCATTATCCGGGTCTCTGGAATCAGTTCCTATAAGCAGGATATTGATCACATCATCACGGGAAGGTGGCTGATGGGTAAGAGCTTCCGTAGGATAAGGAGTAACATCATCACCGCTGTCAGGTCTGAATCCCGAGAAAAGGAAGCTTACAAAGATCGAACCACCTGTCACCGCGATCAATAACAAAGAAATCAGACTGACGCCTGTTATCACAAATATCCTTCTGCCTCTTCTTCCTCTTCTGTATTTACGCAAGTTTCCTGAAGGTGACACAAAACTACGCTGAGACCTGTTAGGCAACCCGGAAGCGATCATATTGCCCTTTCTGCTTCTGCGGATACACAGATCATCGCCTGCCGAAAAAGCAGGATCCGATGCTCTCTGACGTTTATTCGTATTTGACATTTTATTAAGACTTACCTTCCTTTGAATATCCATTAGGATTGTTCAACTGCCACCGCCAGGAATCAACGCACATCCTGTCAAGATCAAGAGAAGCTTCCCATCCGAAAAGCATTTTCGCTTTGGCAGGGTCTGCATAACACCGGGCTACATCACCCGAACGTCTGGGAGCAAAGACAAACGGTATCTCACGCCCGCACGCTCTTTCAAAAGCATCTCTGAGTTCTAAAACAGTATACCCTTTACCGGTGCCCAAATTGACCGCGACCGAACCATGATTATCTTCACAATACTTAAGCGCACTGCAATGACCCGATGCCAGATCCATCACATGTATATAATCTCTTATACCTGTACCATCTCTCGTCGGATAGTCATTCCCATATACATTGAGCCTTGCGAGCTTCCCGACAGCTACCTGAGAAACATATGGCATAAGATTATTAGGTATCCCGTTGGGATCCTCCCCGATAAGGCCGGACTCATGTGCGCCGGCAGGATTGAAATAACGCAAAAGCACAACAGACCATTCGGGATCCGAAGCAGAAAGATCGGCAAGTATCTGTTCTATCATAAGTTTGGTCCTGCCGTACGGATTTGTTGCGCCAAGCGGAGCGTCCTCAGATATGGGAACGATCTCAGGCACTCCGTAAACAGTTGCGGATGAACTGAAAACAAGTTTTCTTACACCGTGCTCTCTCATTACTTCACATAAAGTAAGTGTGCTTACAATATTATTTCTGTAATACTCAAGAGGTATCTCAACCGATTCACCAACAGCTTTCAAGCCTGCAAAATGGATCACCGCAGTTATATCATTTTCGGCAAAAACCTCTTCTAATCCTTCTCTGTCACAAACATCCAGCTTATAAAAAGTAAAAGTTTTCCCCGTGATGACCCTGACCCGATCCAAAGCTTCTTCCTTGCTGTTGGAAAGATTGTCAGCCACGACGATCTCATGGCCCTCATTCAATAACTCTACACAGGTATGGCTGCCGATATAACCTGCTCCGCCCGTAACAAGAATTTTACCCATACTTGAAACCTCGTTCAAACATCATTCAGCGATTTTCTAGAAATATGATATCACAAAGCAATGAATATGCATAAACCATTTTACTTTTTTCTCTTTCCTTGACCGATCAGACATCTGACTGCTTCTCCTGCAAGAATATACCCTGCGACCGGCGGTACAAAAGAAACACTTCCCGGGACACGTTCTCCCTGCGCGACTTTGGCCGGTATTTCATCGGAAAAAACGACTTTGAGTTCTGATACACCTCGCAATTTAAGTTCTCTTCGCATTGTTCTGGCCAAAGGACATCCTGAAGTCAAGAAAACATCTGTCAAACGAATAGCCGTGGGATCTATCCTGTTACCCATCCCCATACTGCTGATAATCGGTATATTCATGGAAAAAGTCTTCTCGGCAAGCCAGACCTTAGCACTGACCGTATCTATCGCATCGATCACATAATCAAACGAATCAAACGGGAACACATCCTCCTCGCCGGCCCTAAGAAATCTTTCGAAAGTCACCACTTCGATGGCAGGATCGATATCCTTTATACGCTCCATCATTACTTGTGTTTTATATCTTCCTACTGTACTTTCAAACGCAATTATTTGCCTGTTGATATTGCTGAGCGCGACAGTATCGCCATCTATCAGATAAAGCTTACCCACACCTGACCTTGCCAATGCTTCCGCAGCCGGACCGCCAACACCGCCCAGCCCGAACACAGCAACTGACGAAATGGCGAGCTTAGCCATATTTTCTTCTCCTAAAACCATCCTGCTTCTTATGAACCTGTCTTCACTTCGTATCATTGACCGAGCTTCTCCCACATAAATCTGATCATCTCTTGTTCTGTTTCACGCGGATATGTACAGATACCCTTTCTTCCTGTGCTCATATATGGATATGCTGCTATTACAGAACCGGGTTCGGTTTTTCTCATTATCCTCAAAGAATCTGACGGTACCCGGAACACTCCTATGCTTATATCATTCAGATCAGGGACCATTATCTCATTACGGATAAGATATGCAAGACTTTCATACTCTGCTTCCCAGTTTTCAGACCATATCATAGGGTCGATGCAAAGCCTGACTTTCCATCCGGCATCCATCGCAGTCTTCATAGCCTTAAGTCTTGCCTTCGGCGGGGGAGCGTACTTTTCGTGTCTGCGTGCTGTTTCTTCAGGTGATACGCTCCAGGCCAGTATTATGTTCCCTGAAGGATTTCTGTCAATGATATATGAGAGACAAGTGCTTTTAGTACGGATCTCTAAAGTCAGATCTTTTCGTGACGAAGCATATCCTATCCATTGCTCCGTAAAACCGGTAAATTCTTCAAGTGCCGGAAGGTCAGTCTCATATGAATTGCACATATAGACCGGTCCTTTTTCAAGTAATTTATCTGTCGCATTGAATATTTCATCCTGATTAACAAAAACAACTATATTCGCTGATGGGTAGGCACCTCTGAGATAGCAGTACTCACAGTCATAAGGACAATTCATAGCATTGATGCAGTAATGGAAATTACTGTATCCGAGAGAATCGCACATATCCGACCCTTTATATATAAGAGGTTCTTTCTTCCGGGCTATGATAAGTTGTCTGGATGATCTCTGTCTGACAGTATCCTGATTTGGCCTGCAAAACACATCCTTGTAATGCCTGATCGGTATGACCGAAACTTCACCGGATCTTTTAAGTTTCTCAAGTATCCTGCCGGTAACCTGATGCATCAAAACATCCTCTTCGACATATACATGTGAAAACCTACGGTTCAAGGAGTTTTGCTTTGAGCTTTGCATATACACTCTTCCCTTCCCTTCTGTTACACACCTCATATTTGCTGAACTCCTCGATGATCAGATCAAGATCATCATGTCTTACTGAATAAGCAGCAGCCAGTTTATTAAGTTCGATACGCTGATATTCAGAAAGCATCAGGTCGATGGGCTGATCGATGGGGACGGGGGCAACTTGACGCTGCGATCTATGATTTTCTATCATTTCATACATTTCCCCAATATATGCAGTGATAAGCTCTTCAACATCTTTCGGTTTGATATCAGACAGATCCTCACCGGAATCCGAAACAGCTTTTAAGATCAAGATCCTGTCAGCCTTGATATACCGAGATGCAGCTTGAAACACATATGCTCCTTCCATGTCTGCAAGAAGAGGAACTTCACGACCCGAAACAATGGACCGTTTATTCACATAAGGCATACTTATAAGATCAGCTTCCGGAAAAGGAGAACTCCCTATCATGTCAGGGTAGAAATATTTATTGAACGCTTCATCTTTAATTGAACGCATCAAATACATTCTTCCCTTTTCATCACCATGTCCTTCAATAAGACCGCAGCACCCGCAGTTGATCAGTGTATCTCCCGATCCGGCAGCACCGAAGGCAAGCAGATAAGTAGTTCCGCATGCGGCAGCTACACCGCCTGTTCCGGTTATTATAAGACGCACCGAATCAGAGCTGTAGATCCTGTACGGCTCCCCTGTGTTTCTCATTTTCAGGCAAAAGGCTTTGATAAACGGTAATGCCTCGCATTTCAGTGCAGTGACTATATTGATCATAAAGGAAAGACCCTATCCTTTCTGTATGAATCAGGGGTAACTCCGCAGACTTTCCTGAATGCTCTGATAAAGCTGTTGGAACATGAAAATCCGCAGATGACCGAGATTTCCGAAACCGCTTTCTCAGTATTAAGAAGAAGTTTCTTAGCACCGTTGATCCTGTTTCTAAGGATGTATTCATAAGGAGTCAGCCCTGTTGAGTTCTTGAAAACCCTGATGAAATGATATTTACTCAAATGCGCCTGAACAGCAAGCTGGTCAACAGAGATTCGCTCCTGATATTTATGATCGATAAATCTGATGACCTCATCAAGTGACCCTCTTCTTCCGACAACCCTTTCATGTTGATTTCTCACCCAAACAGCTTTGTCCAGAACGGAAATGATCTTTCCGGAAAGCATCAGATCACTGAAAGCCTCCCTTCTTTCAGCATAGCTTACAAGTTCATCTATAAGTATTATGATCTCTCCTGAGGAAGAAGCCGGAACAACATAAATTCCGTTCCCGTTTACGAGTTGTTCATATGCTCTGGCCCAAACCCCTCTTATGTGAAACCACCTGAAATCCCAGCCATCACTGCCAACGGTACGATAATACTGATCGCCCAGACACTCGATCATGACGATACTTCCGGGCTTAAGCAGTCTTTCTCCGCCTGATGTTCTGATCATCCCGCATCCGCCGAAAGTATGGATAAGCAGACAGCTGTCAAGACCTCTTCGTTCAGTGAAGTATTTTCTGTCAGCGTAGAAACAGCCGTAACTTTCCAAAACGACAGGATATCCGGACGCATCTTTGGCATAAGTATAACTCCTGGAGAACGAGCGTTCTTTAATATCTATCAATGCATTTTGAGTTATTTCAATTTTTTCAATATCATTTTTTATCATACAGCAATTTTAGCACATCAAACAGCAAATACTGCATATTATCGGGATATCAATGATGATAACATTATAATAAATCTATGAACAGAGGTGATGTCTATGTCTATGAGAGAAGATACTCTTGCGATCCTGCACTACGAAGATCACAAACGCTTCCCGCTGGTGCACTTTGGTTACTGGCCGGAGACGATACAGAAATGGCAGCAGGAAGGCCACTTAACATTGGAAGAGGCAAGCGATGTATACGATGGAAGTGTTAATGAGACCGCACTAAGCAGCAAACTGGGATTCGACTTCAATTGGAATACTGTCTTCGGAGGTAACACCGGTCTTTTGCCTTCTTTCGAACGCAAAATACTTGAAGAATCCGCTGACGGTCATCAGAAAGTTCTTGATGAAAACGGAGCAGTGGTCCTGGTAAAACCGGGAACAGTCTCAATACCTTCAGAAATCGATCATCTCCTGAAGGACCGGGACAGTTGGGAGAAACATTACAAACACAGACTGAAAATGACAGCCGAAAGGATCAGCGAGAAAGCTTTAGAAAAATTCTCTGATATTTCATCAAGAGAAATACCGGTAGGGATATTTTGCGGAAGTCTTTACGGAAATATCAGGAACTACCTTGGTATTGAAGGAGCCT
>Ga0265294_10005846_pt1 | contig 14928 bp, 8 predicted proteins | sample MunlanPumphouse3_FD_192504 | JGI IMG/M metagenome (GOLD analysis project Ga0265294, IMG submission 192504) | Groundwater microbial communities from a municipal landfill in Southern Ontario, Canada - Pumphouse #3 | ecosystem: Environmental > Aquatic > Deep subsurface > Groundwater | place... | reverse complement strand
ACATTTTTCTATGGTCCAGAATAAAAATTCAAAGTAGTATATAATATTATATTATTAATATAATAAAACAACCAGTTTTGCTATACTGGGAAGGAGAATAAAAATGGCTAAAAGACAACAATTCATCAACTCGGCTGACGTTCAGAAGAACGTCATAACTCAGAATCAAACATTCCTCAACAAATCTTATAAAAGTTTTGAAGAGGAAAACCCGACTCTGTTTCTTGAAGCCACGCATAACCCATTCCGAGACCGTGCCCAAAAAATGGCTAACTCGATGAAGAGAGTTCTGCAGGCTGGAACTCTCATTGAGTATGAGATCTTCCGTGCGTACAGAAGATCCTCAAGAGATCTTTTTGCGGCCTACAAGCAAAATATGCTTGTATCGTTATCTAACGGTCATGAACTAACGGGCTTCCTGGCAGAGGATGAAGCTCTTTTTGAAGCACATTGGGAGCTTTCGAAGCTCCAACTTAAATTCAACTTTCAACTTTTCAAAGAGAAGCTGGAAGATGAAAAATGAGTGGGACTTCGATAAATGGGACTTTTCTAAACCTTTAAAGGTTTATCAGAAAGCCCTATTTGTTCTCTATGGAATCATCGGTGCAGTAACCTTTTACGCTGTACTAGTAATAGGTTGCTTGCTTTGAATTAATGAGGATGATATTATGAAAATATCATCCTCACTTTTTTTTGCATCCTGCTAGATCTACATTCCTGTATTTTTTATAAACTTATATTATAGAAATAGAATAACATTAGATTACTGTTAAAGTAATAGGAGAAGCTTGTGAAGATATTAAGAGCCACTTTCAGAAATTTTATAGGGTTTAAAGACGGTATGGGTCTGGATGAACTCTGTATCGACTTCACTAAAGGTAATAACAAAATCATATTAATTAAAGGCAATAACGGATCTGGCAAGACAAGTTTATTGAGTGCCTTGCATCCTTTTTTAGGAACATTCGATGAAAGAGATTCTCCAATAATTCCCGAAACTGACGGTTATAAGGAATTAGAGATCTCCCATGCTGATCATATTTATAAGATTCGGCTACAGTATTTACATAAAAAGAATAAATGCTACATCTCCGAAGACGGTGTCGAACTGAACGAAAACGGTAATGTACGTAGCTATAACTCTATAGTAGAAGAAAAACTAGGGTTAACTGAAGATTATTTCAAAATCGCTAGGATAGGAAGAAATGTCTCCAATTTTATAGATCTCCCTAGGGCCGAGAGAAAGAAATACATCAATAAGTTTATTCCTAACATAGACGAGTATCTGGAGAGCGGTAGAATAGTATCTGAGAAATTCCGAAAACTAGACACCCAGCTTTCTTACATAAAAGAAGTTATTAATAAGTACAATATAACTGATCTGGAGGCTTCTTTACAGGATAACCTAAGTCTATACAAAGAAATCTTAGAAAGGTTAGAAAAAGTCAATGGGGAACTAGCCGTCTCTGATAACGAATTATCTAAACTGACTAAAAGGTTATCTAGTACCGAAAAAGAGAACCATATAGATTCTGCTGAAGTCGCTCAGAAGAAGAAAGACTTAGAAACTTATACTAAGTCTCTAAGTAAAATTATTGGGAACTCCGAAATCCTGATAGATCTCTCAAAGGATTCTGAGAAGCTACTCACTAAGTTACAGGAACTTAAGATTAAGAGAGTAGAACTTACTGCAAGTTCTACTGAAGAATCTAAAAGTCTACAGAATAAACTTACCTTGAAAACAGAAAAACAGAAAGCTATTGCTACTAAGGAAGAGTCACTGAATGCAGTGAAAGCTGCTAATTTAGATGAGTTAAAAAAAGAAGTTCTAAACCTTACTAAAAATGTAGATCAGTATAAAAAGGATCTGGAACAGCTCAGAAATGAAGAAGGAAGAATAGAGGAAATACTAAATTCTTACGAGATAGACAGCAATTACTTTGAAGTTTTCTGTGTTCCACTGGCTAATCAAATTATTGACCTCGCCAATGAAATTAAGCTAAATTACCCCGGCAGTAGTGAGAGCTTCATAAAAGCTATAGAGAGTACAAATAGTATAACCCATATAGAAAACAAACTCAAAAAACAGCTGCTGGCTAAGAAAGCTGAAATTTCTGCTACTGAGAAGAAGATATCTCAAAAAGAGCAATTACTAGAAAGGTCTGATGTTCTAGCTTTGAGACCCAAAGAATGTAAAATAGACACTTGTCCTTTTATAAAAGATCTCGTCAACCTGGAAGAAGAAACCAAGGATCTACCTCTCTTAAGATCTAGAGCCAGTGATCTGAACACAGAACTCAAGAGTTTAGAGGAAGATGCTGAGTTCCTATTAACAGTAACTAAGCCTCTAATCAAAAGATCTTTCCAGCTGTTTAATAAGTTAGAGACGGAGACTATATTCAGTACCTTGTTTTTTAAAGGTGAGAATGGGTATAATACTGCATACCTAAGTTTACTACGCAGGGTATTGGTAAACAATCTCGATGAAGATCTTGATGTATCTCGTATTTCAAAATACTTTAAGTTAAGGGATATACACCTACACCCTGAAATAAAAAGACTTGAAGATACTAAGAAGGAAATAGAAAGCATACAGGGTTCCGCTAAACTTGTTGAAGGAATAAAGATTGAGATACAAGATTTACGGAATGAGATTAAGAGTTTGGATGCTCAGATAGATGTCCTGCGTAAACGGGCAGTAAATACTGAAGAGGCTTTGGCGAAGAACGAAAAAAGAATAAACATTCTAGAAAATATGTCAACTCATATTTCTAATATAGAAGACACTAAGAAATACTTAGATAACATCTCAGCTATCCTGGAAATTATCGAACAGATAAGAGCTAGTATATCCGAAGTAAAAGTTGGTAATAAGAAGTTACAGGAACAGAAGAGTAGAATTCTAAAAGAGTCTGTACCTTATGAAAAAAAGATAAAAGATATAGAAGCTAAGATAGCTCACTACCGTAATTTTGAAAGTCAACTAGAACTAGGGAAGGAAAAATATGATCTATATAAACTAGTAAAAGACTCCCTAGATATAAAAATAGGTATACCATTGATATTTTCTAAGAGTTTTTTAGAGATCATCGAGGAACACACCAATGAACTGCTTAATATTGCCTTTGAAGGGAAATTTAGGATAAACTTCGTTATATCTGATAAAGAATTTCTTATAAAGGTATTGAAAGAAGACTCTAGTGCTGATCTTGAAGATATCACTAAAGCTAGTCAAGGACAGGAAATCCTAACCAAATTGTCATTATCACTCTCCATTATACTACAAGGAATAAAAGATTATAATATAATCTACCTGGATGAAGTAGACGGGGAATTGGACGCAGATAATAGAAAGAACTTCTTCGAGATATTAGAAAAACAACTAGAGGTTCTAGGATCTGAACAGTGTTTCATAATTTCTCATAATGAGATATATGATTCAGCTAACTGTGATTTAATTTTATTTAAGGGGGCGAGTGATGCCAGACAAGCAGGTATTCAAAAAATCATCTACCAGTATTGAAATTCCAGAATTCTTACACGATTTCTATTATAATAAGGATATGAATTTCTCTATCAATAAGAACTATGACCAGCAACTAAGGAATATACTCGCTCTTGTACTATCTAGTTCTTCTAGAAAGGAAAATCTAATAGACAGGGCTTTTAAAGGTATTTGGAATATCAGTAATAATTTCTTTGACAGATGGTATAAGAAGTATAGGAAGATTGATTTTACAGAGGAACAGTATGAAAAACTTCTTAATAGTGCAGTGGATAAAATAGGGTATACCCCTTTTCAGGTGGAAACTGCTATAGTTAAGTTCAAATTACTACACACTCTGGCAGAGTTGTTGGAGGTGTACGAAGTAATAGAACAGAACAAGCATATTCCTCCATTCTCATATTCTGTTCTTAATTACGAGGCTAGAGAGAAATTAGTAGAAGAAATTTCTGATCTATACATCTCTGTCTTGCTAACTGCTAAAAGAGCCAGTGTCAATATTGAGGATATTCATGAAGCATTAGAAAAAAAATTCAAAGAAAGAAACTGAAAAATAAGAAATAGAGACTTAGGTAGTACTTCCTAAGTCTCTATTTTAATGTTAGCAGCTAGTCATTTTAAAATATAAGTTTATATTTTTATATTGATACTAATAGTTAAAGGAGCGAATTGGTATGTTTAAAAATTTTAGAAATCAAAGAACCACCATAATAACTAAACTAAGGTTAGGTAACACTGTCATCGATTTCAGGAAGACTGATAAGAATACCCTCAGATTAAGGGTGGCAACTTTCTCAGAGAACCATAAGTCTTTTCTAATCAACGGACCTTTTTTGTCTAGGGTCGCTAGTGTAAATTTAGTTGATAGAATTATGGTACAGGTAGCTAAGAGGGAGTCGACAGAGTTCAAAGTTTTACCTTCTTACTATGTTACAGACGTCTCTGAAGGCGCGCCTGTAGTCGCAGAATATTCTCACTTTAATAGTCTAATAGTCCCTGAGCAATGGCAGATAATGGATGACCTTAATATCGCTGATATTGTTGCTCCTTATCACAACATAGGATATTTTAAACTTAGTGAGAAGAATTTCGATTCACTTCCAATAGTGGACTTTATAGACTGTTACCATTTAGAGAAAATTAAGAAAAATTTCTTAGATCTCTGCCCAATCTTATGTATAGACGAAGACCTTATGAGTTCACGACAGTTTCTAGATAACGTTAAGACGATTAATGATTTAGATAGAACTGCAAGAACACCAGAACTATTCCAAGAACTATTTCCAAAAGAAGCGTTTTACTATACCATTAAAGTAATAACTGAACCCGGTTTCTTCTATCAGGATATTCTTAAGATGGATGAAACGTCAATAAAAGATCCGGCTGTGTTTCGTAATTTTAGAGATCTTATAGATGTCTTTAGCAATGGAGAGATTCGTTTTACAACTAAGAATAATCTAATAGAAACCTTTAAAGCAGTTATAATGGAAATAGGAAGATTGTAAAAAGGGCCTATAAGGTCCTTTTTTTTTTTACTTGTTATTGAAATATTGTATGACTAAAATATGATACATAAATAGAGCTTTTCTAAAATTTATCTTTGTAGCCACTCTCTCGGTCTTATTGTATCTTTCGCTATAGTCTTTTAACCATTCATCCAGAATCTTCTTTACAGTTATCACACTTTTATTTGTTGTATTAGATTTATTGTAGAGCAATAAACAATAATTAAGGAATTTTTGACTAGAGATATCTCTTACACCATTCTTCCCGTCTGTTAAGAATAGTTGCATAATATTAAAGATCAGTACCTTTATTCTTTTATCTTCATTCTTCTTAATTTGATTCAAAGTATCTAAGAGAGCCACAGTAGATATCTGATTGATCTTTGCAGACTTCTCACATAATTCAAATATAGTTGGATTGGTCGTTATCTTCATGGTGATACTATCCACCAGTCTAGATATATCCATAGAGATATTAGAAGTCTCACGATAATTTTCAGGATCAGGATTATCCGCAGCACTGTTGAAGTATTTCCCGCTATTTTTATTTTTCACATACTCGTTAAGAATACCTCTCAACCACTGAAAAATACGAGTATTTAAGTTCATCAGATAGTCCACTAGTTTTTTATCATCGTCACTCTTTAGGAGACGCTCGTAAGTTGTATGGAAGCTCTCAAGTTTTTTCTCTAATGCTTTAAATACCGTACCATAGACTTTTAGATCGTGTTTGTTAGAAAGATTATTTATAGTATATTCCATAGTCTCTTTTTGGATAAACTTAAACAACCTAACATGGGTTATGGCGTAGTAGTGTATGGCTAAAAAGAACAAAGCTGTTTTCCGTTCATTCTCCTTTTTATCTAGATAATAATGCCGCATTATTGCCAACATTAGAAATGCGAATGGGTTGTTTAGTGCATTCCACTTACTATTTATAAAGGGAATCTCAGAAATATAGCCCTTAATTTCCTTATTCTCTATATTAAATATCTCATTTACATAAGACAAGTCTGATTCCTTCAGGTATATTCTATCAAATGGTCCAGATTTATACAGAAACTCAGAATGCTTATCAATAATCTTCCTTATATGAGTTAGTAGTTTTTTAGTGATCTGCTTATTATTTTCAAATTCCGAATCTATCCTTTTACATAGCTTAGTTGCTACTATTTTTGACATGGCACTTTCCTATTATTTATTTAATAGAATGTTTTTATACAACAGTTTTATTATACAAGCTAACATATATTTAAATTAAGAATAATAACCTTAAGGAAATCTTACTATGACTAAAAAAGATATTCATGCCATACTTGGGCCTAATTTCGAGTATGTTTCTCTCATTCATGTGATTATGGGCGACCAAGGGATAAATTGGGACGCTGGACAATATGACTTTTATTTTGATGATGATAAGGAAATCTTAAACATATTTAAGACTGATCTTGACACAGGTAAGATACTCGATCCTCTTACTAGTATTCATGAAGCAGCTCGTATTCCAAACCCTGCTTACGATCATAAGAAACCGCCAAACAGCGTAAGTAACCCGACATATTTTCTGTGTCCTATAGTAACTCTGATACCCTATGAATTCATACAAATTATTTATCTTAGATTAGATAAAAGCAAGTTTAGAGAATTAACTAGAAAGTCTCAGTCCAACAGTAAAGGCTTTGCAAAATATATAAACCTTATAAAAGGATTTTGGGATGGTACTGATGGTTACATATCTCTGGATCCGGACTTTAAAAATGATTTAGAGGGGTATCTGTCTCTTTATAATACAGAGAACGTAGATAAAGAAGATGATCTTATTCTGACTTTCACTCCTGAAAACCTCTTCACGTACATGTTACTTAACTTTATAAACAGTCAGGAAGATTCAGTGGTTCCTTTTACTGCTAATCCTGCCGAATACACTATAGAGGAGTCCGCTGCTTATAAAACTTTCATAGAAAGTTATATTTTAGACCCAGATTCCCCGATACACAATATCGCTAACGCTATAGAGGCAGATATATTGCCCTCCGTTGCTCTTTCTGATACCACCACTCTTTCTTCTCCTATAACTACAGAAGAGTTGATCAGGACTAATGTATTTGCAGCTATATGGGATGGGAAGTTAGGAGATGGTCTGAATCCGCTGTATAAAAGTGATATGAATGAACTTTTTGCAGAATTCCGTAAGGCTGAAGAGACCATAAGTGTGGCTCCGGAAGCTAGATCTGCAAAAGAAGTTTTTACAACGGTATTATCTTCTCTCATTGATGAAGATATTATAGAGACCAGCGAATTAATGAATAGTACCGCTAGAGATATACTGGATGTTATAACGACGGACTACACTACTTACAGTTCAGTACTTACGGCTTTAGCTACTTTTGGAGCTGTTCCTGCTAGTGTTACAGAGCGTATCTCTGAATTCAACTTCGAAAAATCTTATAGAAACTTTATAAAGACTCCTTTGAAATCGGAATATTCTACATTTATCTCACTTTCAAACTTTCAAACCACTGGTTTCCCAATAAATGAAGATTATTTTAGTGCAGCCAATATTTATATAACTAATGCGGATGCTAATTTCAAAACAGAGAATTCCATTTCAGAAGCTAAGGACTTAGTAAAATTCTTACATGATAAACTTTTTGAAGAACTAACTAAACCCGTGCCACTCAATGCAACTAGAGAATCTATTGAATTCTATAGTATAGACAGTCCTGTTAGAAGTATATACGCTGCTATTGAAAATGGTTACCTCCCTGAATTAACAAATCCGATCTCTGCCGGAGATCATGCCATATTAGGATCCTTACTGTGTGGTATAAATAGTGACTATTTGAAAGCTGAATCTACAGTAGATTATAGTAAACTAATGAGATTATTTGCAGACAGAATCTACCCCAATACTTTATATAAAGGTATTAAGGTTACAGATACTTTCAAAAACGCATTAAATAATTATAAGAATATTGTAAACAGGTATCCCACCTATACAGGTAGCTTACTAAGTGAAGCGGATATTTTCTACCTCTTCCTCTTGTTTAACTCTAAGAAAGCAGTTACTCCTAATGGATTCGTATTTGGTTGTGAACACCCCAGGGTTTCAGATTATGTTTGCCCTTCAATAGAAGCTTTTGATAATCTAGATTACACTATAGACAGAGAGACCATTACCGGTGTAGCATTGCCAACTATCAATACAATAAGCCACAATTCCAGTAGTCATGTATTCAACTTTTCTAATAGTGAATTACTAAGTGATCTCTTGAATCCTGCAACTGATATTGAAGGAACTTCGAATACATACAGCAGTAGTGTAACGATACAAGATAAATTTATACAAGCAATGACACTTTACAACAATCCTGATGCCGTTATGGTTGCTATGAATTCATATTTAACAGCTAACAAGATACAGTTATATAGAGAGTATGGTGGAAGGAACCTGATAAATTGGCTGTCAGGTCTACCAATCGGTAGTCTGCAACAAATGATAAACTCAGATCTATTACTCCCAGTTACTGGCGGAGAACCTGAAGACTATCCTGAAAGAATACTAGATTTCCGGCTCAATAATACTCATCCTTCAGTAGTCATTGATATAGAGACCACTTTAGCATCTGCAGAATTCACTCTTCCTATCCTTAATAGTAAAGAATACTTTAGTACCAGAGAGAGCGTTGTTGTTGACTGGGGAGATGGAACACTTCCCGTCACTCTTAATGATACATCAAATATAGCTGACTTCAGCCATACCTACCTTGAAATAGGGCAGTATCAGGTTTTTATCTCAGGTTCCTTATCAAAAATAGGTGGAGAAAACATAGATTGGCTGGCTAGTGAATTAGTTAAAAATATAAATAGCCTCGGAGAGTTAGGTATAACAGATATCAGTTATCTCTTCTCTGGCGGAAGTTCTTTCAGTCTCCCATATAATATACCTAATACTATCACTAATGCTTCTTATTTATTCAAGGATGTTGTCAGTATTCTGAATCCTGAAGCTTTACTAACCTGGGATACTAAGAACATTACAAATATGACTGGGATGTTTGAAGACAATATTTTCGGAGAGTCCTCTCGGTATATTTGGGCTTGGGACACTGGTAATGTAACGAATATGACGAACATGTTTAAAGGTTGTATAAGTGATACATTTAATCCAGTACTCAGCTTCTTTAACATGAAGAGTATTGTAGATTGTTCGGGCATGTTTAGTCTTTGTAATAATTCTGCCTTCACAAAAGCGGGGGCAGGTGACGAAGAAATACATCCTTTACAGTTAGGAATACTTAATTGGGAATTTACAAGATCTGTTAATTTAGAAAACTTCTTGAATGGAGCTGCAGTTCAGGATCATAGATATTTAGAGTCTATAATTAATAAATGGTATTCAGCATATAAGATGAATAATGCAACGGCGAGCAATATAATCTTAGGATTACCTGTTAGTCAGATTGCACCAGTAGATTCAGAGTTCTTTGAGGATTCCCTAGCCATATCAGTTCTTATCTATAAGATGAAGGAAATGGAAGAGAATTTGAATTGGACGTTTAATGAGAATGTCTTTATTAATATTAAGAGCCTATTTGCTACTCTCAGTACTGAGTTTAAAAATGATTTAGACTTGTACTCTGTTAGATATAGTGAGAAATATAAGCTCAAGACTAAGCTGGAAAAAGATAGTTTTGTTATTTTCCTCAAGATGTTATATAACTTTGCAGCAGTAACAGATGAAATAGACCTTTCAACTTTGAAAATAACAGACCTTCCTATGACTTCATTGCATGAAATTATAGCTGGGGGTTATCTCCCTGTGGTACAATACGACAGTGAAGAAGAATTTCTTAATACAATATAAACAAAAAAAAAGAGGATAAGACTTAGTCTTATCCTCTTTATTTCTAGTCCGTAGTTACAGAACAGACTTCGTCATCCTGTAACCTTATGATTTTATTTCCGATTGTTAGTCTATTCTTGGAGAGTAGTTGTTCTTCACTCACCTGTATTACTTTCTTCTTAGTAATAAGGGAGATAGGAGTCTTCTCTTCCACTAATATAAATCCTGCAAGAGTCGGAGTTCTTTTAAGAACATCCATTACAAGATAACCGGGGCTACCTACATGTTTTATGGGGTACCCTGATTCAGTTTTATCAACTTCGACAACAGTGCTACTTATTACGGCGCCTGTTTTATCCTTCTTCACCCGTTTCACTTTTTTAGTTCCTGTAACATCTATAGGAGTCTTCTTTCCATTGCCTGCCGTTGTTACTGAAACAGCATGAGTTAAGTTATCCCCATCGTATTTTATAGTAAAATCAATCACTTCATCGTTATCTTTCAGAAGTATTCCTCGCTTACCAAAAGCAGGTCTTAGTGAGTTAGAGATTTCTTCATCATTTATGTAGAAACGATTAACTTTACATTTCTTTGTGACTATGAATATAGTATCAGTCTTCTTAATATTACTTTCATTATATAGGGATACCTTTAAGAGGGAATCTCCGCTTTTAGTTCTTGTGGCAATGATTCCAGTCTCGTACAGATTTTTAAATTCAGACAGTAAAACTTTCTTTATGAGACCTTTCTTAGTGACGAATATGAATGAGTACTTATCCGCCTTAGCAAGGATCTCATCTTTACAGAGTACTAAGGAAACTACAGCCTCGTTATCTTTGAGCTTAAGGTAGTTACTGACATGACGCCCTAAATTGAGGTAATCAGATTCATCTATCTTGTAGACATCTAAAGGGTATATAGTGCCTCTTTCAGTAAATACGAATACCTTATCGTGATTTTGACAAGGTTGGATTTCTATAACATAATCTGTAGGTTTTAGTTTACCTATAGATTTACCTTTACCATTTCTATTCTGAACTTCAAAGGAATCCTTAGTGAACTTCTTTATGAATCCTTGTTTAGTAAGGGCGATATAGTAGTCTCTGTTAGGGTATAACTCTTTGACATTTTCCTGTCTAACTATACCAAAGTTCTTAACGGTAGTTTTTCTCTGATAACCATTTTTCTTGGCAAAATCGATTATTTCTTTCTGTTCATCGATGATGATAGCTAGTAGATTCTCTTTATGCTCAAGTAGACCAGTTATACGTTTTATCTCAGCTTCGAACTTTACTATGTTTTTCTTAATTTCCACATAGGAGATCTTAGATAGTTTTGATAGTTTCATATCCGCTATGCGTTGAGCTTGTAACTTAGTAAACCCAAACTTATCTTGTAGAGTAGGAACTACTATTTTTTCGGAATCACATTGTTTAATGGTGGCAATGATCTTATCTATGTTTTCAATGGCTTTTAAGAGACCTTGAGATATTTCTAAGTTTATCTTAGCTACACTCAGGTCTTTATTAAGAGCTTTTACTAAACAACGATATCTGAAATTAACAAAGTTGTGTACAGACTGCACTAAATTAAACTGTATAAGTTCCTTGTTCTTAATTCCTAAGAATTGTACGGCTCTGGTTACCTGACATTTAGTATACTGGTATAGTTGATTAACGATAGCTTTCATATCACTTTCGGATTTTACCTTTAACACTATACGAGGAGTATCTTTGCTTTCATCTACGATCTGCGAGATACCGTTTACCTTTTTAGCCTCTACAGCGTCCCTAATGGAGATAGTAATATCGTCAGTATACACGCCGTAGGGTATCTCGGTGATTATTATTCTTTTCTTTTCAGGGTTGGATGTCATCTTGGCTCGTATGTAGATTTTTCCCTCCCCGGTTTTGTATATCTCTTCAAGATCCTGACCACTTACTATTCCACCCGTAGGATAGTCTGGACCCTTTACGTATTGTAAAAGATCAGAGCTGGTTATCTTCTCTCCGCCCAGTAATCTTCTCTCAATAAACGCTATAGTAGCTTCGCTTATCTCGATTATATTATGTGGTGGTATATTCACGGCAAAACCTGCTGCAATACCCATAGCCCCATTTACCATTAGTTGGTTAAACCTAACTGGTAACTCTTCAGGTTCTTTTCGAGTATTGTCGTAGTTAGAAGTAAAGTCTACTACACCTTTTTCTATATCAGCTAATATATACTTTGAAGTTAAGGTAGACAATTTTCCTTCTATGTAACGAGGCGCAGCAGACTCATCCCCAGTGATGTTACCCCAGTTTCCTTGCGGGCTAATAAGAGGAATATTCATTGCAAAGTTCTGACCTAAGCGAACTATCGTATCAGATATAGAATCACCGTGCGGATGGTAGTTGCCAAGGATAGTTCCACTAATCTTAGCTACCTTAGTGAACTGTCTAAAATTTTCTTCATGCATCCCCCATAGTATGCGTTTATGTACGGGTTTAAAGCCATCATTGAAGTTTGGGATGGCTCTGGAGATCAGGATGCTTAAAGAATAGTCTCTGTAGTTTTCTTCTAATTTTTTCTTAATGTCTGCGTGTACTATATTAGTGTCTTCCATTTCACCATTCCATTAGAATATTTCATTATTGATTTTTAGTAGAGCTAATTCTGTTGAGCTATTTCTTACTATATTAGAGAGTTCTACCATCTCTTGTATGTAGCTTTTTATTTTCATATAAGGTACGGGGTCTAGGATCCTCCTAAAGAAAGGAGTCTGCCGTAACATTAGTTCGGCATCATCTATCTTACTAGATAATTCCCCTTCTAATCCTTTTAAGGCGAAAATAACACCTTGTATACTTTTTTCCAATTCATGAAAATTTACACTAGCCTCAAAATTTTTATCTACGTTAATTAAAAGTAAGAAAGACTTGGAGAAGATCTTCCCTGGTATTATGTTGTTGTGGGGTAATACAAGATGGGGAACACTTATAGTCAGTCTTACCACTATCTTATACTGTAATTTTTGAACCCTATCTAGATATTTAATGGTGTCATAGTTCAAGTTGATTGTGCATACTGACATCGCATTATAATAATATAAGATTCTTTTTTCTTCTCTATCCCAAACCCCCACTCCGAATCTTTCTACTATAACTTCTAAAGTTCGGTCTACTATGCTTTCCACTAAGGATTTTTGTGATCTAACTAACTTTCTTTCTAGATCTGCTATCTTAACTTCGGTAGTTGTAAGTTTATCTAATAGACAGTTTCTATCCTTCTCTAATTCCCCTAATGTAGAGTATTGTTCTGAGAAGTGATCTTTAAAGATTTTTAAAGTATCTGTATTTTTCATTTATACATCCAAGTTAGAGAACTTCGCATTCTCTATGATAAATACCTTTCTAGGATCGGGATCTTTACCCATCAGCCTAACAAAAGCATCACTGGTGTCCTCTAGATCACGGATATCTACTTTAATAAGTTTACGAGTTTTAGGATTCATTGTTGTCTCCCATAGTTGATCCGCATTCATCTCACCCAAACCCTTGAATCGGGTTATATTAGCGGATTTTCTATCTTTAACGAACTCGTCCTTTTCTTTATCGGTGTCAAAGTAATATCTTTTTCCATTGAACTTTACAGAATATAGTGGAGTGGCTGCAATATGTACTCTTCCCTCTTCTATAAGATTTCTATAGAATCTGAATAAGAAGGTCATGAGTAGGCAAGCTATATGCAGTCCATCAATGTCAGCGTCCGCCATTATAACTACTTTTCCATATTTGCACTTTTCTGGATTATAATCCGACCCCACTCCCCCTAAAATAGTAACAAGATCAGAAAGTTCATTATTAGATAATACTTTATGTAAGCTTATACTCTGGGAGTTTAGTGGTTTCCCTCTCAAGCTATAGATAGCTTGAGTTTTTCTGTTTCGACATGATTTGGCGGATCCTCCTGCACTTAGCCCCTCTACGATCCATAGCTCATTGTCTTCTTTGTTATTGCCATTACAATCACTCAACTTGCTGGACTTAAGTAGTGAAGATTTCCGAGCAGAATCCTTAGCTTTCTTTACAATCTTTCGGGATACCGTGTTATCAATGATTTTTAGAGCTAACTTTTTACCTTCACTAAGATTACTAGTAAGCCATTTATACAAGCTGTCATTAGTCAGTTTCTGTACAAATCCCTGAGTGTCCCGATTGGTAAGCTGTAATTTAGTTTGAGATGCGTATAAGGGTTGTTGGTGTTTTAAGTCTATTATAGCAACTAAACCTTCCCTTACATCATCCCCATTAATATCATCGATAGTTATAGCAGCCTTCTTGGGTATCAAGTTTTGTTCTTTGATGAAGTTTTTAAAGGCCACAACCAACCCCATTTTAAAACCTGTGACATGAGTACCGCCATCTGAATTCCATATGGAGTTACAAAAGGCTCTAATGGTCTCGTTATCTGCGGATTCCGAATAATTAAGAATAATCTTTACATTGTTTGACTTACCATCAGAACCTTCGATGTATACATCATTAGAGATAATCTTCCCGTCTTTCATAAGATAGTTAAGATAGTCTCTAATCCCGTTGGTAGATAGGAAAGTCTGAACTTCCTTAGTATCTCTATTTTCCAAAGTGAATTTTAACCCTGGATTTAAGAAGCTTAATCTACGGAAGTAACCGTTCAATTCTTGAAAATCAAAATCTAGTTTATCTAAACCAAATAATTCTAGATCAGGATAGAACATGAGAGTAGTTCCGGACTTTCTGCCAGTCTTGTTCTCTATGCTTTGCAATTTTGAAGTCAGTATCCCTCTCTTGAATTGACAGGCCTTAGACTGTTTAGTTCTAGTAACCGATATAGTTAGTTTATCAGATAATGCATTTATACAAGATAACCCCACACCGTTTAAACCACTACTGTTACTATAACTATTATGATCAAATTTACCACCTGAGTGGAGTTCATTAAAGATGCTGTAGAACTTCTTCTCATCATCATGGGGTATGCCCCGCCCACTATCGGTTACGTTAATAAACCCATTATCATTAGAAATGATGACTTGAATTTCTTTGCCA
>Ga0265294_10005845_pt1 | contig 14930 bp, 10 predicted proteins | sample MunlanPumphouse3_FD_192504 | JGI IMG/M metagenome (GOLD analysis project Ga0265294, IMG submission 192504) | Groundwater microbial communities from a municipal landfill in Southern Ontario, Canada - Pumphouse #3 | ecosystem: Environmental > Aquatic > Deep subsurface > Groundwater | place... | reverse complement strand
TCAAACGCATCGGAGTCGGGGTCGGGGTCGGAATCGGGGTCGACCTCGTACGCTTTTCGATACCGATACCGATACCGATACCGACCCCGAGTTACAGGCACGAAACTGTGACAAAATGGCCGAGTTACAGGCAAGCCTATGACCTATGCAAAAACAAAAATTTAGCAACGACAAGCATATTTACCAACAACAACCACCCGAACTAAACCAATGACTATCCGTGTTGCCACTGAGGTTGTACTCAATCAACTGTATGACTACGCTGTGCCAGCTGAGCTGGCCTCCAAAATGCAGCCCGGTCTGCGCGTCCGCGTGCCGCTCGGTCCGCGGGTGGTCGATGGCTATGTGGTTGAGGTACTGGCCGATGAGGGGCAGGCACTGGATGAGCTGCCGCTCTTCTCCGGCAAGCCGGCCGAGCAGAGTGAAGAACGTAAGTTTAAACTGCGCTACATGCATTCGATCACCGATGATATTCCATATGTGACCGAGAACCTGCTGAAGCTGGTCAAGTGGATGGCAGGTTACTACTGCGCCCCTTTTGAGCAGAGCCTGCGCTGCATCCTGCCTGCCGCCGTGCGCTCCAAATCCATGCGCTCCAAAGAGCAGTTCTACGTGGCGCCGCAGAGGGGCGAGTTTAAACTCACCAAACGCCAGAGCGAACTGCTGGTAGAGATCAACCGCGTTGGCGGTGGCTGGATGAGCTTTCTGACCCGCGAGTTTTCCTGCTCGCCGCAGACCATTCATAATCTGGCTAAGTGCGGCGCGGTCACAATTGAGCAGCGCCAGATATGGCGTGATCCACTGGCCAACCGCAAGATCCTACCCACTAAACCAATGGAGCTGATGCCCGAACAGCGGGTTGCGCTCGACAGCATCTCGCGCTTGATTGACCTCTCGGCTCAAGGTCAGAAAACCGCCCCCATTCTGTTACACGGAGTCACCGGCTCCGGCAAGACCGAGGTCTATTTGCAGGCTATTGCGCAGGTCCTTGAGCAGGGTCGGGGTGCGATTGTGCTGGTGCCTGAGATTGCGTTGACCCCGCAGACTGTACAGCGTTTTGCCGCCCGATTTGGCAAACGGATTGCCGTGCTGCACAGCGCCCTCAGCGAAGGTGAGCGCTTTGACGAGTGGCACCGCATCCGCAACGGTGCCGCGGATGTGGTGATCGGCCCACGCTCCGCGCTCTTTGCCCCTGTGAAGCATCCAGGGCTAATTGTGGTGGATGAGGAGCACGAGCCCAGCTATAAGCAGGATGAGGCCCCCCGTTATCATGCGCGTGATGTAGCGACCGTGCGTGGAGCGATGGAGGGTTGCGTGGTGGTACTGGGAACCGCAACCCCCTCCATGGAGAGTTGGAACAACGCGCAGAGCGGCAAATACAACTATACAGTGCTCACTAAACGGGTTTCTGACCGCCCTATGCCTGATGTGTATATTATTGACATGCGGCGTGAGGCAGCGGCCAGTCAGCATGCGACGATGTTTTCCGCCCCGCTGATGGAGGCCATCCGCCTGCGGCTGGAACGCGGTGAGCAGGCCATCCTCTTCCTGAACCGGCGCGGTTTCGCCAACTCGTTACAATGCCCGGAGTGCGGAGATGTGGCACAGTGTGATGCCTGCAATCTCGCCTACACCTACCATCAATCCGACTCCTGCCTGCGCTGCCATATCTGCGGTGGCTGGAAACACCTGCCCTCCACCTGCGGCGAGTGCGGCGCGCCAGTGCTTAAATACACTGGCTACGGCACGCAACGCGTGGAGATCGCACTCAAAAAATGCTTCCCGCAGGCGCGCGTACTGCGTATGGATGCGGATGTAACCACCCGCAAGAGCAGCCATGATGAGTTGCTGACCATCTTCAGAACCAAGCAGGCCGACATTTTGATCGGAACACAGATGATCGCCAAAGGGCTCGATTTTCCGAATGTCACACTGGTTGGGGTGCTGAATGCGGATATCAGCCTGCATATGCCCGACATCCGCGCCAGCGAGCGCACCTGGCAGCTGCTGGCGCAGGTCTCTGGTCGGGCAGGCCGGGCCGACCTGCCGGGCGAGGTCTTTATCCAGACCTACTCACCCGACCACCCTGCCGTCCGCGTGGCCGGCGGCCATGAGAGCTTTGAGAGCATGGCCAAGCGTGAGCTGGCCGAGCGCCGCGCTGGTGGCTATCCACCCTTCACTCATATGGTCTGCCTGACATTCAGTGGCCGCTCAGAGGAGAAGACCGCCCACGCTGCCACCTGTTACGCCACGGCATTGAAAAAGGTTACCGCAGCGGTCAAGGTATCGGAGGCCGCCCCCTCACCACTGGCTAAAGCCCGTAACCGCTACCGTTACCAGATTTTGATGCGCTCCGTTTCAGCCATTAAAATGGTGAACATGCTGCGCAAACTTATGGCCTGTCAAAGCCCAGGTGAAGATGTTAAAATGAGCGTCGATGTCGATGTGGTGAATATGATGTGAGTTTGGGGATAGAATTCAGGAGACAGGAGACAGTCAGAATTTAGAGAACTGCGAAAAATGATAAGGTAACTGCGAAGTTCTGTTGCATCGGGGTCGGGGTCGAGCCTATGCGCTGTTCGATCCCGATACCGACCCCGCCCTGGGTTACAGTCCATGCGAGCCGTAGAGAATGCGCCAGCCGGGTGATTGGCAGGTCGAAGCTGTAGGGCGGGGGCCGTGACCCCGCCGGCGAACGATAGTGCGGTGCTTCGCGAACCGAAGTACTCGGAGATTGACCATAAACGCCCCACCACGCGGTCACGGCCCGCGGCTACAGTGCTGCGCAGGGCGGATTGCAAACCGTTTGCAAGATCTGTCGTTCGGTGTCGCTCATAGAGCGACTACTACACATGCGCTGCGCTTTGAAATGCACGCCGGCTTGCAAGCCGTACCGATCGGTGTAGTAGCCGCTCTATGAGCGGCATTGCGCCCTGCTGTAAAGCGCACGACGGCCTGCAAGCCGTGCCGATCGGTGTAGTAGCCGCTCTATGAGCGGCATTGCGCCCTGCTGTAAAGCGCACGCCGGCCTGCAAGCCGTGCCGATCGGAGGCAAAGCCTCCTTGGATAAGGATTGAGATTAAGATTGGGATCAGGATTGAGATTAGGATTCCATCCCTCCTGATCACAATCTTAATCGTAATCCTAATCAGCCAGCGGTGAACAGGGATGAGCGAAAGAGATTAAGATTGAGATCAGGATTGAGATTAGGATGTGCATCCCTCCTAATCACAATCTTAATCGTAATCCTAATCAGCCAGCGGTGATCAGGGATGAGCGAAAGAGATTAAGATTGGGATCAGGATTGAGATTAGGATGTGCATCCCTCCTAATCACAATCTTAATCGTAATCCTAATCAGCCAGCGGTGATCAGGGATGAGCGAAAGAGATTAAGATTGGGATCAGGATTGAGACTAGGATTCCATCCCTCCTAATCACAATCCTAATCGTAATCCTGATCAACTATCGGCGATTTTAAGTATGTAAGACTGGTGATATGGTATGAAAAACAATCAAGTTATAGGCGAGCAGATGCGCGGCCATCCGCAGATTACCCCTTTCAGGCTGCGAGTCTTTAAGGCGCTGCTGGAGGTCCCCTGCGGTTATGTCACCACCTATGGGGCTCTGGCCGCACGCGTGGGCTGCGGTAGCCCCCGCGCGATCGGCGGAGCACTGCGCAACAATCCGCTAGCGCCAGCTGTGCCGTGCCACCGAGTGGTCGCGGGGAATCTGACCATCGGTGGTTTTTCAGGTCAGCGCTCCGGTGAGATGATTGAGAAAAAGCGGGCGCTACTGCAAGCCGAGGGTGTACACTTTGGTGCGAATCAGCGGGTGGAGGCGCGTGCGCTTTGGCAGTGGATTTGAGGTTTGGATTTTAGCCAGCGCCGCGGTTGATTTGCGGCGCAACCTGTACCAGGCCAGCTGGAGAACAGAGCTAGTTTTTGCGCGTCCTTAGAGGCCAGCTAAGATAGCGAGCCCGAGTTACAGGAAAGAATGAGACAGGATAACAGGATTAACAGGATTTACTTGATAAACTATCTCTCACAGAGTCGCAGAGAACACTGAGAACAAAACATATCCCTCTGAGAACTCTGCGACTCTGTGAGAGATAAAAAAAACGTGCATAAAGAAAGTTTTTAGTGCCTGTCCCAAAGCGGCGCACTAAGCTACAACGGAGTGACCAGTTTGTAGGCAAGCCAAAACCATTAAGTTTGTGAACAGCGGGCAACGCCCGCAGGAGGAGCTGAGAAAATTTATGAGAAAGTTAATCTATATTTGTTTTGCGGCGGCATTGGCTGCACAGACTCTGCCGGCAGCGGAGTTTAAGGTGGCTGTGTTGCCGGATGAAATTTGCACGTTGCAAGTTCCTTTAAAGATCGGTTTTCAACTGGGCATCCCAGCGCGGCATAACTCAGCTTTTTATGCGGAGTGTTTCTCGCCTGTTGCCCTGCGGCAGGAGATCATTGAGCTTAACGCACGCGTTGAGATCGGCCTTTTAGTGAAACAGCTGGCTGATCCGGAGTCAGGCGAGATCATTGTGCATATGAGCAACATCTCCGAGGAGCTGAAAGGCGTGACGTTGCGCAGCAGTCATTTGGTGGCGGGCAAAAGCTATATTGCAACTGCTAATGGCAGTAAGATACGCGGTGAGCGGCGGGTGACGCTACGCGTGAGTACGCCAGCGAACGCACGCACACTTGATCTAACCGACAGCTTTTCACGGTGGCGCAAACAAAGCAAGCTGCAATGGCGTTTCACGCCGGAGCAGAGCGGCTCCCACCTCTGCACGTTTTTAATTGAACCTGATAGCGAAATTCTCATCCGTGGGTTTTCGTTACTTCCCGAAGAGACCCTCTTAATCTGGCGCAAAGGGAGCATTGATGTTCTGAAAAGCACCGGTGCCGGTTCTTTCAGATGGCCGGTGGTTGATGGCATGGATTTTTACAACTGGTATGACGGTATTGGAACGCCTAGTGGGCGCAGCGCGGTGCAGTCCGAGAAAACTGGGCTTAACCATCACGATTTCGGCACTGCGGAGTATGTTGACTTCTGCCGCACGGTCGGCGTGGAGCCTCTGATCTGTGTGCCGCTCTACACCCCTGCCTGTACTGATCCGCGGGTCAGAAATTTAGAGGCTGCGGCTCAAATGGCCGCGGATTGGGTGGCCTACTGCAACGCGGAGGCAGGCCATCCGCTGGCTGTGCTGCGGGAGCGTAACGGATACGGCGCGCCGCTGCGGGTCAATAACTGGGAGCTGGTGGTTCCTGAACCGCGCGGGCTTATATCACCCGACATGCTGGCGGATGGCTGCCAGCGCACACTGCAGGTGATGAAAGAGCAGGACAACGCTATTCTGGTGGGCGCGACACTCAAGGGCAAGGATATCGCGACGCTCGACGCACTGCTGCAACGGGCGGGGAAACAGCTTGATTTTGTCTCTTGCTACGCACCCGGCGCCTTTGAGAGAGTCAACGCCTATAATGCGGCAAACAACTGTCGCATCATGTTTGCCGATACCTTGATGCAAGGGGCGAATGACCCGCAGGGGCTGCGGATTGCGGGAGAACTCGCCGTGGCAGGCAAACTGCCTGAGGATTACTACGTCAACTGGTATCGTTCGCTGGGAATCGCCGGTGCGGCAGCCGCCCGTCTCGGACGGGGCTTGGATGGTCCTGTCTGCTTGCCTTACTACGCTGCGCAGGTGCTTGCACTTGACCACGGCTCAACTCGGCTCTCAACTGACATCGCACTGCTAAGCGCTATGATTGGACTTTTTCCGGCTGTCACACCTTTAAAAACAGAGCTCTCTGCTGAGAACAAAGCGGAGACATTATCGGTCCACCCAGCCTGGAGTGAGGAGCGTTCGGTGCTGGTTGTTTTTGTGTACAACCCATCACCAGAGACGCAGGCTCTTAAACTGGATTTAAGCGCATTAAAAAAACCCTTGGTTTTCTGGATGATGGATCAGATCGGCGCGGATTTTGCCGCCGCGCCGTCGGGCGCGGGAGTGCCGGTGCTTCGCGGCCAGAGGGCAGGTTCCGCACTCAACCAGATCGTTGAATGCCAGATCAAAGGCGCGTCGTTCTCCAGGATTTTGGTCAAAGAATAATTTAGCTATGAAAGCACTTATACAAAGAGTAAGCGAGGCCTCAGTCGAGGTTGATGGCGAGATTGTAGCTCGGATTGAGAGAGGTCTACTGATCCTGCTGGGGGTTACTCACAGCGATAGTTCAGCGGAGGTTGAACGGCTGGCGCGCAAGATACCGGCACTGCGCATCTTTGAAGATGAGGCGGGTAATATGAACCGCTCGGTGATGGAGGTTGGCGGCAGCGTGATTGTTGTTTCGCAGTTCACCCTCTATGCCGACACCAAGAAGGGCAACCGGCCCGGGTTTTCGGCTGCCGCCCGTCCGGAGCAGGCTGAACCGCTCTACCAAGAGTTGGTGAGTAAACTGCGTGCAGTGATGGGTGCGGAGCGGGTTAGCACTGGTGTCTTCGGCGCGGAAATGAAGGTGCGGCTGCTCAATGATGGACCAGTGACCATTGAACTATCACACACCGCGCAGCAAATGCAGCCCGCTAACTGAAGAGGTGGAGGGTGGTGCTGGCCATCGTCTGTTGCCGTTCTTAACCCATGAGCAGGCTGCGCAGATGCTCTGGCTGGCGGAGCATAAAGAAGACATCCCATCGGTCATAACCAATCCACCGCTTTCATTGTCAGCTTTTTTTATAGAAGGATCTGGTGATCGAGACAATCGGACAACTCAGCCTTTTCCGGGTTGAAGGTGAATCGCTGGCAGACAAGTTGATGGAGCGCATGAAACAAGGAGGCCCTGAGCCAAAGACAAAGCTGGATGCTTGCAATGGTATGTAGCTTTCGCATATTGGATAGACTCATTTAGTTACGACAACAAGCTGCTTTAGGTGAACTTGCTGGCAAGTATCTGCTGGCACGTCCGTGGATGGACTAGAAAAAAATGGCAGGTCGCACCCAGCCGAGATGCGATATCCGCCTGCAGTGCTTTGTCCAGCGGATTCATCACGCCAATCAAAAAATCCTGCGCCATCATCGCGAATGGCACCACCCCGCGGACATGCACATATGCAGCGGTAATACCTGTGAGCACTAGGCCCTCATAATCAAATAACTCGAGTGGTATGGCGGGCATGTTGCTGAGCCGTTGCAACTCATACATCACGCTTTCGGTACACTCTGGATGTTTGTCATCCAGAAAAGCCATGGCAGAGATCAATTGCGGTGTATCCACAACTGGGAATTCGCTCAGTTCGCGGATCAGCTCTTCTCCGATCTCTTTGGAGACAATTTCTTTGTCTTTCAACAACCACACCAGATCCATCTCTGCGGCCAGTGCGGCTCGAGAATAGGCGTGAACCTTTATCATTGGATCAGGAATGCTCAGCGATCCATCGTCCTCTGCTTCAAGTGGCAAGCCTTCATATTGCGGCTGCGGTTTTTGCTCCTTGTTAAATTCCTCTTGCGTCAGAACTTGCTCCGCCTGTGCCACCGCTGCCCGCGCCTCACTGTCATCAGGAAATGCTTTTAAATGCGTGGCGATCATTTTCGCCTTCTCAAAATCCCGATCTCTGAGGAGCGCGCCCACCAGATCGATCAGACAACGTCGACGTTTATCCATCGCCCCCGCCTGATCATAGGCCACTGCCAAAAATTCCAGACTGGTTCTATCACCAGGCATACTCTCGAGCATGGTCTCAAAAAACTTGATGGCCTCGGTGATTTCGGGGTCTTTCTCTTTCATAAAAATTCCTTGTGTGATTAACATCTCAATTTTTGGTGCAAAAAACAAGAATAATATGGTGGTTACCTTGTTAAACTGTATGCGCCATTAGCGCTTGGCGGCATAGAGGAAGGCAGCGGTCAAGGCGGTGAAGGGCGCCACGGTCACCAGGCCGAAGCTGCCGACTAACGTTACCAGAATCTCAGAGGCCACGCTGGTGGAATTCAGCATCACCAACAATGGAATTTTTTGCACCTCAAAGTACATCAGCATCATGATAAAGCCGCCGGAGTAGGCCAGCAGCAGCGTCGTGGTCATGGTGCCGATCACGGCCTGCCCCACCTTTAAAGCAGAGCTGAAAAGACGCCGCATGGTTATCTCAGGATGGTGATAGTGGATCTCATGGGTGGCAGCGGCAATATCCATCGCCAGATCCATCACCGCGCCTGAGGCTGAGATAAAGATCCCGGAGATGAAAAGTCCGTAAACATCAAGATTTGGCTCAACAAAAATCAGCGACTTGGCAAAGGGCCGGTTAAGTCCTGGTAGATGAAAGTAGCGCGAGACCAATAGTGCCAGCGCACAAGCGGTCAACAAGCCAAACTCCCCACCTAAAAACGCGCTCAACCCCTTGCGGTTGAGCCCGCCGACCAGCAAAGTTATGGTGGCTGTCAGAACCGTGACCACCCCCAGCGAGAGGAGCACTGGTGGTATCCCTGCCAGGGCACCAGGGATCAGAATCTTCCAGATCACGAGGATCGTGAATGTAAAAGATAACAGTGCCTTGATCCCAGTCCACCCTGCAACGGCAATCACCATGCCGGCAAACAGAAGTGAAAGGAATAGGATGATTTTAAGTCGGTCAGGTCCGACCAGATGCTCCATCATTTCGCCGCTCGCAGCTGGGGTGCGGGAGATCAACACCCGATCACTAGCTGAGTAGAAAAAATCCACCTCTGGATCGCCCACCAGCGTATTGTAACAGGTGATGCTCCTGCCATCGTCGTCCATCTGCACAACAGCTGTTTGATCACCTTGGTTGACCACTCCATACTGCTCTACCATAGAGTCGTCGGTCGACAGCACCCTGCCGCGCGCAATTTGGTGTCCACTGCGCTCCAGTATGTCGCGGGAGGGGACAAAAAAGAATAACGCCAGCGAGATTATAAAAACTGTTGCCGTGAAAATCAACTCGCTGTATCGACTCATGTGTATCCTCGAAATATCATTTATCGGTGGACCAATCCTAATCTTAATTAAGCAACGGTGAACGATGCTGTGCGACGATGTTGGTGGACGATTGGGAACATGCGGGGAATCGTCCACCAGCATCGTCGCCGTTATAGTCAACCGACTAAAAAGTAATTAATTGTTCTTTCCAAAAGTTGTCTATCGGGCCTTATTGCGGCTTGTTTCACAATCATCCACCGCATAGCGGCGGATATACTGTGTTCTCAATCATCCACCGCATAGCGGCGGATATACTGTGTTCTCAATCATCCACCGCATAGCGGCGGACGAAAATTACGTCCCACATTCTACTTTGAAGGCGCAGCCTACCTCTGCACCCAGTGCGCGGCCTAGACTCTTACCTATAGCTTTAGTGCAACAGCTTGAAGATATTTTTTGCAATATCGGTGTTGTCGGTGTCTCCAGCAAAAAGTTCACTGCCTGGGCCAATAGCGGTCGTTTTGACACTAGCCGAGGAGTGATTAAAACTCGTCCAAGTCACACCGCAGCGCTGCGCAACCATGTTCTGACAAACTGTCAGAAGGGCCCTCTCACCAACATTTTTCTTAAGCTTCTCATGTTCTTCAGGCGTGACATCACTCAGGCCAAACGCATCTAAACAGCGCTTAATGATCTCATCATTGGAGAGTTTCTCTTTACGCCAGCCCTTCAGATGCCCAGCAAGAACCGTCGATGAGTATTTTTGTCCATCAACAGCCGCGACAAAACGCAGTGGATCAAAGTTGGCGGTAAAGTTAAATGACATACCGCCGGTCTCGTGATCACCAGTGACCACAATCAAGGTTTCCTGGGGGTGTTTTTTATAAAAATCGTAAACAATCGCCATCGTGTCATTGAGATCCAGTACCTCTCCGATGCTGGAAGCAATGTCGTTGGCGTGTCCCATCCAGTCGATCTTGCCAGCCTCCACCATGCAGAAAAAGCCCTTTTCGGAGTCGGAGATCGACTTCAAACCAGCACGCACAAAATCGGTCAAGCGCAGTGAATCTTCCTTCGCATCCACCCGATAAGGGATAAGGTGCTCGATCAGGGTCTTGCCCTGCGGCTGATAATTAATGATCTGTTCACGGTCATTGACAATGGTGTACCCAGCACTCTTGATGGCTGTGCGCCCCTCATCCGGTTTTTTACCCAGCAATGGTTCGCCGGCAAAGAAATCAAAACCAGATGACGCGATGTCCAAGCCAATTTCATTGTACATTCCGCGGCTAATACGGGTGGAATAAAAAGCAGCTGGCGTAGCATGATTAATACCGACGCTGGTTATAATGGCGACTTTCATCCCTTTTTCTTTGGCGGCATAGGCCACTGAACCATGGGTTTCATTATCAGCTGTCATGCCGATCATGCCATTTTTAGTCTTTACACCGCAGGCAATGGCCGTCGCGGCAGCGGCTGAGTCTGTTATCTTATCCGTAGCAGCTGGATGGGTGGTGGTCAGCCCCTTGACCGGGAATTTCTCCCAGAGGAGACCACCAGCATCAGGCTGAGTCAGATCTAAATATTTGCTGGCAGCGGCGATCTGCGTCACCCCCATGCCATCGCCAATCATCAGAAAGATATATTTCGGTTTTGCGTCCTGCGCAAACAACTGAGCTGTCAGCAGAGTGGCAACCGCAAGAAGAACCTGCAAGAATATACGACGTTTCATAGTTGATTAATCCTTATCCAGTGGTTCAAGTGTAATGTTGCGAAACTCTATCGGACCACCCTCACTTTGCAGGCAGATATTGCCCGCATTGGTGTATATCGCTTTCCCTGTGTTTTGCAGTACGCCGTTGACATAGGATTTGATGGTATCAGCCTTGACAATAATATCAACGCTGTTCCACTCCCCAAAGGGCTTTTCGGATGGCTGGCCAGTTTTTTCAATGCGTTTGTTTTTATTATTTTCAACCCCGTTGAGTGTGGCTTTTGAGAGCAGAACAAAGTCGCCGGCATCACCCTCTTTAAGCTGCGTCTCAATCGCTTTTGGAAGGAAGAAATCATCGGGGCCAGTTTTATGAATAAAGATGCCGCTGTTCTGTTGTTCAGACTTCGCACTCCAACGGTACTCCACATGCAGCTTGTAATCAGCATAACTTTTTTGTGTCATCAGGTATCCAAAAGGCTGACCAGTACAACTGATAACTTTGTTTTTGACAGACCATGTTTTGTCCGGGCAGCAACCCTCCTCCCTCTTGATGACCTTTGTCCAGCCAGAGAGATCTCTGCCGTTAAACAAAACCATTTTTGATGTTGGAGTTACAGGTATTTGTTTAACGATCATATCGTCGGCTGTAACGGTTATAGCAGCTAATGTCAGCATGGTGATAATTAATTTATTCATATTTTCTCTCTCTTAGAACTCTTAGAAATCAAATGCTTAATGTTTTTAATTATACAGTAGCGTCATGCCGGACGCAAGCGTGTTAGGCTTGACATTATAAATGATAACGATATATGATATCTACATGAGAACAATTGTAGACATACCGAAAAATATTGTAAAAACCCTTGATGAAATCAGTTCATTCGAAAATCGTTCACGCGCAGCCTTAATCCGCGACGCACTGAAAAGCTATCTAAGTGATCACTACGCCAAAGAAAGTTCAGATGCTTACGGTATCTGGAAGGATGAAATCGTTGACGGGATTGAATTTCAGCGTAAACTCCGTAGTGAATGGAGTGATTAATGAGGGCTGTATTTGACACAAACATTATTATCGATTATCTTAATGGTTTTGCGCAGGCAGAAAAAGAACTCTCTTTATGAAGAGAAGCTCATAAGCGTAATAACCCGAATTGAGAGTATGACTGGAGCCAGAAATAAGGAGGAGGAGCAAATCCTGCACAAGTTTCTTTCATCTTTTATTGTACTCGGACTGGATAGCAGCATTGCCAACCGGACAATCGAACTTAGACGAAAATTCCATCTAAAAATACCTGATGCTATTATATACGCGACTGCACGGGAACAGGGATGTATAGTCGTTTCAAGAAACACTAGGTATTTCAAAACAGATTGGCCGGATGTACGGGTGCCATATAAACTCTAAAGCAGCTAGCCGCCGCCTATCTGCACTAGCAGTTTGCCGGACTTTTAAGTCCGACAGCCTGCTAGGAATTATAGTACACCCACAGGCGGGACGCCTGTGCTACTTTACGGTGCGAAAGCTTAGCGCAACATGCGTCGCAAATCATCGACGCGGTGTTTTCCGCGCTCTGCCTTTATTTTGCTTGCCTCTGCTTTTACCTTCCGGTTCAGCAAGTTGTTTTCTTACCGCACTATAATTTTTCTTTATAATGTCCGTCCATTTTTGATCAAGCAGTGCCTTGAAAAACGCAAGGACTCCTTGCGGAGAAACCTTGTCTGGACTGGTTATATCTATTGTTGCGCCATGCATCGGAGGCATTAATTCGTAAAGATCACTACCCATCCACTGCTGATAAAAATCCGGAGATTCCCATCCGAAATTGATCGTCGCCACATGAATTCTATTGAGCATAACTTTAATCATTGTTTTTCGGCAATCACACGTTGGATCATTGCAATATAGATCAATAAATGCGTACTCACCGTCTGGTAGTTGTGAGCTTTCGCTCAGACTAACTACGCGTACACTATGCGCTTCACCGATGATTTCACCGGCCGGAACAAAACTCATAATTCAAATCCTTTTAAGTTGTTATTTAGGTAAAAATATTGCATAAATTTTTGATTTTATCAAACTTTAATATCAACATCGGCCATCATAATCACTCTCCCGTTTTGTAACAGTTACAAATATGTTAAGGTAAAAAATATGTAGCGTGATAGTTGAGAGATAAAGTAGCACAGCCGTCTCGGCTGTAAATTACACGACGACCACAGGCGGGACGCCTGTGCTACTTTGCGAAGTGAAAGTTAGCGCAACACGGATCGCAGGTGTTGTGCTTCACGAGCCGAAACATTTGGCTATAGGCTATAAACGCGCCAACCACCGTCACGGCCCGCGGCTACTGTGCTTCGCAAAAACGTAGGTCCGATTTCCAATCGGACATGTCCGGTTGGAAACCGGACCTACTGATTTTGCTTGCCTCTGTTTGTACCTTCCGGTGCAGCAAGTTGTTTTCTTACCGCACTGTAATTTTCCTTTATAATCTCCGTCCATTTTTGATCAAGCAGTGCCTTGAAAAACGCAAGGACTCCTTGCGGAGAAACCTTGTCTGGACTGGTTATATCTATTGTTGCGCCATGCATCGGAGGCATTAATTCGTAAAGATCACTACCCATCCACTGCTGATAAAAATCCGGAGATTCCCATCCGAAATTGATCGTCGCCACATGAATTCTATTGAGCATAACTTTATTCAGCGCTGATTGCGCAGCAGATGGGGGTTGCCAATTATGATTTCGAGCAGCAGGCAAACCATCAGCAGCAAGAGAAAGAGCCCGGTGAGATCGCTGCCCTGCCGGGTGTTGAGCAGCTGCGAGGACAAAGCTGCATCGGTCTTGAGCACATGCACCTTGCCCTTGACGATCGAGGTCAGGCGCAGGGCGCTGAGGCTAGCGAGCTGACTCTCGGACGAAACCGGATTGAGGGCGACTGAACGGGGCGTGGCGCGATCAACTGTCACTACCCCCGGCTGCCAGCTCTCAGCAAAGACGGCCTCCCCCTGCTGGACCGGCAGCGTGAAGCTGGAGCCATCGCTGTGGCTGAGTGTCAACTGCTTGTCGCTTGCGGTCAGTGGGATCAAGCGCAGCAGCTGTCCACACTCAATCCCGGTGTTTTGCTGCGGATCATGCGCCGCGTAGGTGAAGAGATGCAGCATGGCAATCGGATAGGATTTCAGTTCAGGCCAGTTGCACATGTCGCGACGGGCTGAGAAGGCGCAGGCGATTACCCCACCGGCACCGACCTTCTCTTCAGCCATAATAGTTGTGCCGCGGCTGACTGCCAGCACAGCGGCTGAGGCAGAGGTGTTAAGTGTATAAAAGCGCTGCCCCTTGAACAGCTCCAGCTGCAGAATCTCATTCAGTGCCGCGAGCGGCCCCTTGAAGGTCAGAGTGCTGAAGTCGCCCGTTTGGCGTTCACCGAAGAGGGAGCGCAATCGCTCATCTTGAAACGCCGCCAAGGTGGTGTCATTGAGGTTGCTGCCAGCAAAGATCACCAGTGTGCCGCCGCTGTTCATATAACGGTAGAGCAGGGCAGCTGTCTGCTGTTCCAGCGGGTCAGGATTGGAGAGCACCACCACATGATATTGCTCCAGTTGTCTGGATGAGAGTTCCTGCACAAAACCCTCTTCCGTCAGAATGCCGTTCAACGCTTCGCCATTGCTGGGATCAAGCGCCAGCTTCAAAAAATGAAAGGGGCGCACCCGGCTGAGCAGATCGGTTTCCAGCAGCAGCACACGGATGTTCTCGCAGACGCTGACCGTAAACGCGCGCCGGTTATCAAGCGTGAGGTTACGGTCAGTGATCTGAACCGCGCCTCTCATAAATCCAGCGCGCTCAGGGGCGGCTTCGAAAGCGCCGTCAACAGACTCCCCCGCCGGCACGCTGAGCTTGACGCTGTTGACACTTTGACTGTTGATCTCAAGCGTGACTTCGGTATCGCGATCTTGAGTGCCGTGGTTCACGATAGTGTATGGGATCACCAGCCGTTTATTGATCATCTGCGGGCGGGTTGAGAGCGCGACACCTTCGACCGACAAATTCTCCGTGCCGCCGCTGACGGGTATAAAATAAAGCCGCAGCCCTTTGACATCCCCGGGGTCAATTGCTTGGGAGGGTGCCTGATTGCGTTGAAAATCGGAGATCACAAAGATCTCACGGTTTGGATTGGCCTCTGATGTCAGCACACCGGCCGCCTGCTTCAAGGCCGCGCTGTAAGAGCCTGTGGCGGCGGTAACGCGGGCCTCCTCCAGCATGCGCTGCACAAGGGGTCGTTTGCGGGTTA
>Ga0265294_10005843_pt1 | contig 14933 bp, 10 predicted proteins | sample MunlanPumphouse3_FD_192504 | JGI IMG/M metagenome (GOLD analysis project Ga0265294, IMG submission 192504) | Groundwater microbial communities from a municipal landfill in Southern Ontario, Canada - Pumphouse #3 | ecosystem: Environmental > Aquatic > Deep subsurface > Groundwater | place... | reverse complement strand
TAACCTTGCGTGGAAGTCAAAAGATATTTGTCTCCTGTATCTCCATTTGGGGATAACTGATAAATATCCGTAGAACCATCAACTCTTACTAAGTCTGAACTTACGAAGGAGTCCATCTCTTCCTGAGAAACAGTTAAAAGGTTTTCCCATTTAAGGTGTCCATAAGACTGAAACACAAGCGGATTTAGAACAAGTCTTTTATACTGCTTCCCAGCATTGTATTTTACGATATAAACATCAGGATTATCAGCAGTCTTAACGATAGCCCCGTCTGAAATTGCGGAAGCGTTGGCATTAAGGGCAGATAAGGCAAACAAGGCACAAATTAGTAGTTTTTTCATAGTTTTAGGTTAGTTTAATGTATTATAAGCTTAATAAAATAAATATCAATAGAAAGAAATAGTAGATTTAAAAAAAGATAATCAGGTTTTAGAGTAGAAGTTAAACAAAAAGCTGATTATTACTAAGTTTTATCCTAAAAGCTATAATTATAATACATTCAAAGTTTATTCCTCCATCTCCGCCTTAATCTCCTCGAACTCATTCTCGATATTCTTAAGCTGCGCCCGGCTTTCCTTGATCAGCCTAGCACCCTCTTTCACTTTTAAAAGACCCTTTTCCAAATCGATTTCCTCCTGCTCATCGAACCAAGCGGAAATCTGCTCCAATTTTTTCAGCGATTCGCTTAGATTGTTTTTAGTTTCTTTTGGCATATTTTTATAATATATAATGATTAGACTTCTTTAGCCCTTGTATTATTCCCCTCTCGAGAGGGGTGGCGCCAACATAAGCGAAACGTTGTTGTTGCGCGGGGTGTGTGCATTTTATAGTCACAGACATCGTATCACAACAACTAAAATTTCTTAACATTTTTAATCTCTGACTGTGCCTCCCCGTCCCAAACCCTGATTTTTATCATATCGCCCTTGCTCATCTCCTCGACGGACCGGATACTCGCACCGTTTTTGGAAATTATCCCATACCCCAGCCGCAACTGTCTCGACGGATCATTGAGCCTAATAACACTCTCTGATTGTTCAAGCCGATTCTTCGTCCTTGCAAATGCCGCCCCAAAATCATATCCCAGCTTTCTCCAATAATCATTCAAGGCCCTGTTCTTCTCCCCCAAACCGTCTTCAATAGCCTCAAACGCTCTACGCAAAAAAATTTCATAACGATTTTCCACTCTGCGCAGTATCTCCTGAAATCCCGATTCTATATTCAAAGAAGTATTTCTTATACTCCGACCTACTCCTTCCGCTTGTGCCTTGAAGCTTTCCAGAATATTTTTCTCAAAAACATCAATCTTATCCAATTCTCTCTCCCACAGCCCACCGATAAGTCGCGCCGCCGCAGTCGGAGTCGAAACCGCATAATCTGAAGCAAGCGAAAGAAGTGAAATGTCTTTGTCGTGACCTACGCCACAGATAACCGGAATCTTCATCTTTTTTGCCTCACGGATAAGCGCCTCATTATTAAAAGCCTGCAAACTTTCCAAGCTGCCTCCTCCACGTATGATAACAAGCGCGTCGATATCGCTTTTTTGAAAAGTCTTTATAGCGTTTATGAGCTCGAATACCGCGCGCCGCCCCTCGACACTGGAATTTATGAATTTTATCTTTAATCCGAATTGACCGACATTGCTCGTAAAATCTCCGATTGCCGCACCTTCTCGGGAGGTAATAAGACCGATTTTCTGGGGTAAACCGATAAATTTCTTCTTGGTGCTCTCGGCAAAAACCCCTCCTGCCTCCAATTTCTTTTTAAGTTCTTCGTATTCCTTTTTGAGCGCGCCTTCCCCTTCCAACTCGATAGAGCTGACACGCAAGCTCAGCCTTCCGTAAGGCTTGTAAATCTCCGGATAACCCGCAACCACGACCTCCATTCCTTCTTCCAATTTCACCCCCAAAATATCGTACTGATAACGAAAGACGAAACAGTTCATCACGCTCTCATCACTCTTGTCCTTGATACTGAAATACACCGCCCGCTCCCGCTCATCGATACTGGAAATCTCCCCCTTGATACGCGCGCTAAACTCGACCAACTTGCCATTCAAAAAATCCAAAAATTCACCTACCGAAAAAGTCTTTTCCTCCGCCTTTTCCCTGATAGGTTTGATATTGAAAACCGACAAATTATCACTGGCATTTTCCGCAAGAGATTCACTTCCCGCAGCGACTATCTCCAAAATTTCTCTCCCATATTTCTGAAATTTCGCCTCTTTGATTCCTTTTATTGCCGTAAGCTCTGTCTTATTCTTAGGCGCCTGCCTCGCCACCTCCTCCAATGTCTTATTAGGCAAGACACGAAAAAATTCGACCCCCTCTTTACGAGCCGTATCGTTCCTCCAAATCGTCAATTTCCTAAGTATTATTCCAAACATAGCCTCATTATACCAGATTATCGCAATCCGCAACACAACCACACTTAAGCTAAATTTTTTAAACCCGACACAATATTATCTTCACATCCTTATATTGTCTCTATTCTCCGACAAACAAAAACAGGACCTAAATCCCGTTTTTGTATAAAACTATATTTTCCTCAAATCCTTATTCTTCCTCATTTTCCGGATTCTCTTCTTCCTCGTCTTTAGCTTTATTCTTACCGATTAGCTTATTGGCTGCCAAGAAAATTACAACCAAAAGCAGGAATAATATCAACCAGTCTTCCGTGTTCATATATCTCTCTTTCTCCACTACAGTACGAACTATCTCTTCGCCCGTAGCGCGATCCGTGCCCACAGTGGAATCTGACGCGCCTGTCACGCTTCCGCCACTCGATTCACCATCTGCGCTTTCTGCACCATCATCTGATGAGGTGTCCATATATTCTTCCTCCCCGGAAATAATTCCTTTTTCTCCCGTACTGCAGGAGGTAGAAGGAACATATGTCCTCGGATAATAAACAGATGGCGTGGTACACATCGTTCTGACCTTCTGTTCAACTGTCACCGCATCATTACTGCAGTTGGTCGAAGTAAGTCGGAAATAATAAGTTGTGCACGGTTTAAGTCCGGTCAGCGAGACAGAATGATCAGTAGTCTTTTGTGAAAGATCCTCGCATCCGGCTGTCTTCCATTCATATCCGTATGAAGTTTTTTCACCCAAAGACTTCGAAGCTTCAGAATAAACCACACAAGTCGTTCCTTCCCGATTGGTATTCCATTGCAAGTCTGCCTGAGTCTTGAAAATTCCCTGCAAGGTCAGATTATAGATATAAAGTGACGTAGCAACCGGAATGATTTCTTCTTCCGCGGCAGTCGTGAAAGTAAGCTCCGGGCTGACCACCTCTTCACCAAGTAGCGATGAGATTACGCGACAATGATAGGTCGTACCCACTCCCAATCCATAGATGGTAATATTGTGCTTCTCTACTTTCGGATCTATATCGAAAGTCGATGACGAGAAAGCGTATCCATAGTCCGGCTTGCTGCCGAGATAGTCCTGCGAATCTTCACTACAGACCACGCGACTGTCAGAGTCCTTATTGGTCGTCCAAGTGAATTCAGAAGTATCTTCCGTCACTTCGTTCACTTTTTCGTTCGTAATCTCGAGCGGCTGTTTTATATCACCGCATTCTTTCTCGCAGACGCACGAACATCCGTCTCCGTTCTTATTATTGCCATCATCACATTCTTCGTCCTTTTCCACCTTGCCGTTTCCGCAGACCGGAAGTTGGATCTTGTGATTCAAGAAATCGATATCTTCCTTGCTCTCACCTGCCTGGAGAGCGATATAATAATACGTGTCATTTCCAGGATAGGTCTGAGCCCATCCTGCCTTATCCACTTCACCCACTCCGTAGTTTCCTGACCTGAGTCCAGCAAAGGTATAACATCCGTCCGAACCGGTCTCGACCCTCTTCACTACCGAGCAAGAACCCGTAAGATAATTCCCACCGATTGCTTCCCACGGAAGGAAACTGACACTCTTGGCACTGCTATGCGCGAACGGGCAAGAGATAAGCTGCATTTCAAAACCGCTCATCTTCTCTTCGCCACTGTCCACTTTACCATTCGCATTTCTGTCGTTGTATTTACATCCCGTGATAGCGCCCTTGTTCTTCGTGCAAGAGTTCGAGCAACTGTCGCCATCGATGGTATTCCCGTCATCACACTCTTCATTCATTTCAACCTTACCGTTCCCGCATTCACTGCAAGACACGGCTTTATTATATTCAATTTCCAAATATGCCCAGTCCAAAGACTCGCTGCAAGCGGTAGAATCTGTGAGTTTCAATCGCAACATGATTCTCTCTGTCTTCGATCCTCTGAAGATTGAAGTCAAGCTACACTCTTCCTCTGTATTTTTAGAGTTTTCCGACAAGTCGCAAGTCTGCACAAATTTTGAACCATTCCAAGCTTCCAAAACTACATCCATACCGTCGCCTTCCTTGTGTTTGACATTGACCTTGGCATTGCCGATTACAGTATCCGCTGGAGCGTCAAGGTTCCAATACATATAGATGTAATCGGTACCATTCACTTCCTGCAGAGCAAACCGTCCGTCATCTTTGGAAGTAACGTTGGAAGTAACCGCCGTACTGCCATCAGTCAAAAATACCTGGTCCGGCACCCTGGCGATTCTTACCGTTTCAAAAACATTGTCCGTAATACCATCGCAATTATTGTCCTTGCCATCACAAACTTCGCGATTGTTAACGCAAGATTCAATCTGACATGAAGCACTACAGCCATCACCGTTCTTATTGTTACCGTCGTCGCAGGCTTCATTCTTTTCTTTAACGCCATTCCCGCAGATCGGATCGTTAGGAATCGACGCCACACTGAAAGACAAATCGCAGCCATATTCTCCGCCTTCTGACACCACCCCGCCGTTTCCGTCCTGTTTGATATCTCCCACAGTCGGCGTATTGAGGATTACTTTCCAGACATCTTTAGCATCGCTGGCACTGACGATAGCCTTATCGACAGTATCGCCTTCATTTTCCGTACTTTCTTCCTCGATGAAAGGGCACAAATTCTTATAGCACCTTTCCGCATCGTCGTGATTTACTTGGCAGTAATCGCTGATCGTCCCATTGTATCCATATGGAACTCTGGCTCCAGTCTTAGCCTTATATTTCTCAACTACGGAATACTCGCCATCACCCTTGCCGGAGTAAGAGACCGTAAAAGTCTTTTCCAGTTCCTCACCAGAAGACACCACTCCGAAATCCATGTGACTCAAATTGACAAGAATAGGCCAACTGACGCTGGAGATATCTCTCTCGGCTTTTAAGGTGAAAGCTCCGCTCATAAACATGAGGCAGGCCATCAACACAATTGCCTTCGATTTTTGTGATTTAAAGTTCATATATTTAATTAAGAATTCAAATTAAACTCTATAGTCATATCTCCATCCGGAGTAATCGGCATATCATCAGATTCGACAACATTACCATTCATACTATCCGCAGCAACCGATTCTACTATCGGAGTTACCGTTGTAACGGCCACCGGTTTCTCTTGCACTTTCGTTATTGTTTCAGTTTGCATATCGGTCTCTTTTTTATCTTTATCGTTTTTATCCGACTCACCCTGTTCCTCGAGTGCGAATTCGTCTTCTTCCCGATTCAACATACTGCTCGGTTTAATCTCCGTAGAATCCTTAGTGTTATCGCTCGCAGGCTGCGTGGAACTGTTCGCCTCCATTGCAGCGGCAGTTCTAGAATCCACGATTAGCATCCCTGTCGTATCTGTTTCTGATAAGAGCTGCAGTTCCTCATCTGTCAGCAAGCTCTTATCGATTGGAGGACAAAAATCCCGGTCGCTGATGTCCTTACCTGTAAGCATAAAGTTTCGTCCGTAATCGGTCGCCACCACTTTGATTCTGGCCTGACTGGTAGATGAAAAATAGTTCGATCCATTCTCGCTTATAGCCAATGGAAGTCTCCATTCGTACGCTCCGTCATTGTCAGTATTCTTCACGACACTAGCCCAAGTCTTTCCGCTATCCGTCGAATAATAAATATCGATGCTGAGTCTGTCAGCACTGCCATTCGGATTTATGGCATTCCAAGTTATAGTATAACTCTTTCCTATGATCCAAGTTTCTCCGCCATTCGGGTATTGCACTCCGACGCTTGGCAATTCGTAAACCTTCCAATCCGCGGCACGGTCCGTGTCGTATCCGTTCGTGCTTCTTCCGAGGATTTTACCTTGCGCCAAAGCCGAGACGCCTTGTCCCCAGACCTGTGAGTTGTAATTATTCCATCTGCTATTAGCACTCCCCCAGTTCATCTGATCGACAACTTCACCGGCGGCATTTTTGATAGCCACCATATCGGCAGTATTGCCGAGTCCGCTTCCGATCACACTGGAAAGGTTGATCTTCACTACGCTTTCCGGAATATTCCAATAACTCCAAGTATTTTCTTTGTAAGCGACAACCGCGTATCCCAAAGCGGGGATTGCCAAGTCTCGAGTAGCCAAAGTGTCACAGCTTTCCGAATTACATACAGACCAACCTTTGAGATTCACAGCCCCTTTGGTCGGATTGTAGATTTCCACCCACTCATTTTCGTAATCACGAGAAACTCCTCCGTGATTCACATCAGCATAGTAATATACTTTATTGATCTTGAGTGAATTCTGGCAGTAGCTCGCTGAGACATCAAAAACTTCCGAAGCCACAGCCCCCGGTTTTCCGTCATAGCAGGCGACCGCTTTGACCGTCGCACTACCGAGCAACGTAAAAGGCTCGGAGTAGGTTTTTCCTTCACCGCACTTCGGCTCGCTGCCGTTAGTCGTATAGAATACTTTAGCGCCCTCCATTTTCGGAGTCACCTCGACTGTCAATTTTCCGTCATTACAAAAGTTCCCTCCATCCGGACCAATGCTCACTCGATTGTCTATAATCGTAGCTGTCACATTCATAACGTGCGCTTCGTAGGCACTCACAGCAGGAGCGTTGCTGAGCAACACAACGCCGGTGATACAAGCGTATGTCGTTATCCTTGTGGCTGTTTGTTTGATATTCATACCTTTTATTTAATCTTATTTAACAAATATTATATTAGATGCTTTGATTTCACAATGTTCTTTAAACGGCGATATCTTATAAGTGCGCTTATTTAAGCCATTTTCTTAATTTGGGTTTTACTGGAAATTGTACCACGTTTCATAAAATTGTCAATATTTCCGCATTATAGGATTTTGGGGATTTCAAAGATAACCACCTTTCCTCCGTATTCTTTTTCCTCCGCTCCGGATGGCACCTCGAGCATAAATTCCAAGTTCTCGCCCTTCCCAGCCTCGAGAACGAAATCATTCCTATTGGTCTCGATAAATTTACCGATCTCTCCCCATTTATATATCTTCACATAAATATCACGCTCCCCCTGATTATTGATAGTTATAAATCTGGTAGAAGAATTTCCTCTGGGCAGGATCCCGAAGTCCAATCCATCGGTCGTAGCGTTGGCACTGACTTCCTCCCCTTCTCCCACGATCTTCACGAACGCCCGATATTTTTCCGCCACGAAGTACTGCATAACGCCCATCCATACCAGCAGAATTGCAAAAAACAGTAACCAAAACCTCGTTTGCTTCATAGCTTTCTTTAGTCTATCCTTTTTTTGCACGGAAAAATTATCATTCTTCCCCTCCCCCGCTCCGATTTCTCGGCCCGCTGGCGCGTTTCTTTCCTCTGATGAAATATTTTCTTCCATATTTTAAACTTAACGATTTAAAAATTATTTAAATTTGAGTATTTATCCAATGAGTATTCCGTGATATTTACCCCCCCCCACACAACAAAAAACATCCACCAAAAACAGTCATAATTAGGATCTTTTTGTTGGACGTATCAATATGCGCTATTTTGTTTTTATTTCGGGGAAATAAGCCTTATTTTACCGAAGGCTTCTTATATGACTAACTTAGGGGCATTATATATATAATCCGCACAATTGTCAATATTTAGACGGACCTTGTTTAGAATTTCCGATTTGTCCGTAAAATTAAAAATAGAAGCTTTAGCCTCTATTTTTCTTTAATCAATTAGATATTTTTCTAAATTTACAACAATGCCTGAAGCACTCCACCGGTCAAATCCCTGATGAACATTTTCAACTTGACCGCGTTAATATTTAAAGATTCTATCAAATCATCTTCCCCCATATTCTCCCAATAAATATCTTCGACATAAACCTTTTTAAGTTGCTGAACGTTTTTTACGGCGTAAACCTTAGGAATAACCTTACCCAGAATTACAACTTGAGTATCATTGTCCTGATAAATGACTTCCTTTTCTAAATCAATTTCTATGTCTTCTTTTAGGATAGGAGTTAAGTCATCTATCACTTGAGTTTCCATCTGTATGACAGGGGCATCAACTCGGACCGGAGCAGATTCTATTTTCGGCTGAACCGTTTCTTCAACTTTAACTTTTGCCGCCGGCTTCACTTCCGGTATTAATTCGCTTTTTACTTCGGTTACTGTTTCAAAGAAAGGCGAATTATTTATTGTAATTTTATGTTCTCTTTGCGATCCAAATTCTTCTACAATGATGATACTGTTATTTCCTTTGAATTCTCCGGAGGCAACCGCGATTCCTAATTCCTTATAGTTGGCGCCCAAGATATTCTCTCTGTGCCCCATACTTTTCATAAGTGCGCTGTGTGCTCCTTCTGAGGTGATAAAATCTATAGCAAGGTTTTCCGCGGCAAAGACATATTCGTAACCTACTTGATTGAACCAGTACCATGGAGTAACTCCCTCCGGACTGGTATGCTCGAAATATTGTTTGGCGAGCATGTCGTTGGCTTTCGCCATAGCGGCTTGTTCAAGCTTTGCGTTTACCGTCAATGATTCGAGTCCTGCTTCCTTTCTCGATGCATTAGTGAGTTCCACCATTTTATTCGACGTAATTTCTGAAGCGACAGCCAGATTTGCATTTGCAACGATAGTAAATGAGAGGAACACGACGGCAATCTTTCTAATTTTTTGTTTTCTGTTGTTTTTCATGGATTCTTTTTATTTTTAATCTCCTCTTGAGGAGCTAAAAGCCTTTAAATAAAAGAAAAAGGGCCTCAGTTACCCTTTTTCTTTTTTGTAATTATAACCTAAGTATACACCTTAATAGACTAAAAGTCAACACCAAAAACGACCTTTGAAATAGTAGTACAGAAAGACGCCCTTCTCTATAAAGTTGCAACTCACCGATTATGATACTTCGATTATTTTAATTCCGCTCCTATCTTGTAATAATTGAATTCTGTTTGATTGACAATGCTTATATGACTCCAATCGAAATTATATTTATTAAACACGACGACAGAAGGAATTCTCTTTTTGACAGTTCCTTCTATCAGATAAACATCCACGCTATCTGATAGTTTAATAAGACTGGAAAGAGGGTAAGCGTTCATCTCGGTCTGTGAGATCACCTGGATATCAGCCCAATCATTATTGTATGAGTTAAAAATATCTGCGGTAGGGATAAGCCTCCGGATACCATCCGCCAGGCAATAAACATCAGTCCCCTTGCTCGCGCGGATCAGATAAGCTTCTTCATATTTATCAGTCACTGCCCGATCTACATCTTTGACGTCGTCCCAGCTGAATCCATAATCAAGAAATATTTCAGGACTGGGAATATGACGCTTCATACCGTTGACTACCAAATAAACTTTGACGTCACCGATAACCCGGATCAAGTTATCTTCGTAATCCGCATAGTCATCCAGATCCGCCTCTGTGACCACTACGACATCAACCCATTTATACCCCAATTGTTCAAACACTTCAGGAGTACTTACCCATTTCTTCTTACCTTCAATAATTACATAGATTTTGGGAGAATCTTCCGTCTTGATAAGGAGTGGATCGGAAGCGACATCAACTACAACCGTGTCCTCGTAAGTGGCAGTAAGGGCGATAGCTTTGGCAGGCATAGTAAGGATAGTGACCATTGAATTTACATTAAGAAGATAGCCGGTATCCCCTATCCACTTGTCAAAAGCTTTGCCATCTTCAGGGGTATCTGCAGTAATCATAAATTTTGTTCCCTCGGCATAATAGCCATCACCAGAGCCATTGGCTACAGAAAGAAGATACAGACCGTCGTCGATATTCCTGTAAGTCGCAATCAGTGTAATCGCTTTGGCGGGCATAGTGACCACGGCAGTAGGAGAAGTTTTATCGGAAACATATGATGTGGCGCCTGTCCATCTATCGAATATCTTGCCACTTGCGGGAGTGTCGGCGGTAATCGAAATCTCGGTATCCATAGAGTAAGAACCGTCGCCAGTACCGTTCGTGACTGTAAGGGCATAGGAGGTGACAGGAACGCTTTTGTAGGTGGCAATAAGTATTATATTCTTGGCAGGCATGGTTACGGTTGTGGTAGTAGAAGTGGTGCTGGCGATATACGAAGTATCTCCCGTCCATTTATCAAAGACTTGACCCGTTACAGAAAGGCTGGCAACAATAGTCACTTTTGTTCCGGAAGCATAAGAGCCGTCACCGGAGCCATTGGCTACAGTTAAAGAATATTTAGAGATAGGAGAGTCTTTGTAATTAGCAGTAAGGATGATAGCCTTTGCGGGCATAGTAACAGTCGTAGTGGCAGAAGTGGCGCTAGCGATATACGAAGTATCTCCCGTCCATTTATCAAAAATCTTGCCCATGACTGGAGGATTAGCGGTTATAGTTATTTTCGTGCCGGAAGTGTAAGAGCCGTCACCAGTGCCATTATTTACGGCTAGCGTATAAACAGCAGGAGCTACAATCTGATAGGTTGCAGTAAAAGAGATGTTCGCAGCGGGCATGGTAAAAGTATTGATGTATGAGATCGTACTGGCGAGATATTGAGTACTTCCTGTCCACTTGCTAAATCCTGTGCCAGGAGCAGGTAGATTGGCAATAATAGTAACCTTGTCCCCCACGGCATAAGTGCCACCACCTACACCATTGTTTACTGTTACAGTATTGTAAGTAGTATTGGATAACGGCGGCTCGTAAGCATCTGTCGCTCCGAATTCTTCTACGACCATAATCTGTGTATGACCTTCAAAAGTGCCGGAGACAGCGGCAACGCCCACATGCTCATAATCATCCCCCAAGATATTTGCCCTGTGTCCCGGACTGTTCATAAAAGCCACGTGTACTGATTCAGCGGTATCGTAACCATAGGCGATGTTCTCACCAATGCTCATCCAATCGTATCCCGCCTCCTCAATCCAATCTTCAGGGTTGCGTCCATCAGGGCCGATATGTTCAAAATATTGCTGCTCGAACATATCATAAGCTTTGTTCTGTGCAGCCAAATTCAGTTTGGCGTTGGCTGCCAATGCACTCAGCCCTTCCTCTGCTCGCGATTGATTAATAAGAGTAATGACATTTGCCGAGGTAAGAGCAGATGCCTGCGCCGCACTCGAGTCGGTAAAAAAAGCCAACAAAAAAAACAAAGCTATAGTACCGATAAATTTATGTCTCTTAATTTTCAACATATTTTTATTTATTTCTGCATAATTTGTAAACAAAAAATTTTATTATCTTACAACTCATCACCCTCCCCCTTGAACCTATACCGCCGGCCATTCACATAGACACTCTGGACGACTCCGATTACAAGCATGAATGCAATCAAAGAGCTTCCTCCGTAACTCACGAAAGGCAGAGGTATTCCGGTTACCGGCATAATTCCCATATTCATACCGATATTGATAAGCATATGGAAAATAAGCAAGAAGACTGTACCCAAAACCAACAGCTTGCCAAAATTGTCCTGTGCCTCCTCGGCAATCACAAAAAGACGATAAAATATAATCGCAAACAGGACGAGCACCAATGCCCCGCCGATAAATCCCATCTCCTCCGCAATTACCGCAAAAATAAAGTCTGTGTGCTTTTCCGGTAAGAAATTGAGCTGGCTTTGCGAGCCATGCCCCAGCCCTTTGCCCCAAAAGCTTCCCGAGCCGATAGCGACCATAGACTGTATTACATTATATCCTCTCCCCAAAGGATCCATTTGGGGATCAATAAAAGTTAAGATTCGATTTTTTTGGTAATCCTGCAAGACGAAAATCCAGCTTGCCACCGAAGTCAGTGCCCCGAGTAACGTAAAGAAGATTATTTGCTTTTTCTTCAAACCGAATACACACAACAGACAAAACCAGATAAACACTATAACTAAAGAACTCCCCAGATCCGGTTGGAGCAAGATAAGCCCCACTGGAAAAGCCATATAAATACCGGAAACCAAAATCTTTTTCGTAATACGAGAGTAATTCCCCAATTCTGAAAGAGATTTTGCCAGCACTATAATCATAACAACCTTGGCAAATTCCGCCGGCTGCAAGCTAAAATACCCCAAATCAAACCATCCGGTCGTACCACGTATCACACTTCCCAAAAAAAGTACCGCAACCAACAAAAGCAGCATGAGCACATAGAATGCCCCACTGTAATTCTTCAGCATCCTATAATCCAAAGACGCCACAAAAAACATACCCGCAAATCCGATTAGCGCGAATAAGACCTGCTTTTCGAAGTTCACAAAATCAGCTCCCCCTCCGCTATAGGAAACGCTAAAAATGGTAATAAGTCCGACAACAACCAGTAACAGCACCGCAGAAAAGAGTACCTTGTCTATTTTCCCAATATAATAAAAATTCATTCCGATTTTTGATAACTATTCATATAGCTGCGTTGCCCGATAATCCCTCATAAAGTTGTTCTTATCAAAAACATCCGTTTCAGCTCTGATATCGACTTTTGCCACATCCGAAAGTTTTCCCTTGAGATTAGGGAACATTATCTGAAAACCCCACCCATCACCGGCAATCATCGTTAATTGCTCAGTCTGACCCACAGCCACCACTTTACCGTCCGTACCGAAAAGCACCGTGTTGATACCCACTCTAACAAAATCATAGACAGAATTATTTTTTGTCTTCCCTGTCACCACATACATCTTCAAATTAGGGTTCATTTCAAAATTCTTATCCAAAATCTGTACTATATTCTCGTTCAGATTGGCATAGTCATCTTCATCCGCAATATCGTCTTTGCCAGACACTTCCTTCCAAATAAAATTAGACAAATCAAGGTCAACACGGTCGATAGCAATATTGGATTCCACGTTATCTTCAATGAGATATTTGAGCGACACATCTGTGTAATCCCCGCGCGGCGATATAGAAGTCGTCCCCTCTCTCGTCCCCAGCTCTTCCCCACTCTTGTCATAATAAGTAAAAATATAATCGACGCTTGCCACGCCCCAGCTCGTATTCTGATTGGTAATGCTAGTGACAAAATCATAATTATTCCTACCGTCTTCCACGAATTGTGTCCAATTGATTTTAATGTCCTTCACGCCGGCGGGTCTGCCTGGAATCGGACAAACCTTCGCACAAAAACCTCCGCAGTCGACCTGTTCCTCTCCGACATCAAGGATTCCGTTGGAACATTTGGGCGTGTCCGGCTTAAAAATGACATAGACAATAACCCCGATGATAGACAAGGTAATCAGAATTATAGTCAATTTCTTAAAAGCTCTTTGTGCGCTATTCATTTTTTATTTTTGATAGATAATTACATACTGATTATATATTTTTAAGAAATTATGGTCAAATAAACAGAGACATCAAAAATAACATTTTATTTGGCAACATGGAACTACGTATCCGCGGGAGCAGGTTTAAACCTGCTATTTTTGGTTAAATTTCACAGCATTACTATATAATCTTATCGTCACAATACCTTACTCGCATTCGCACAATTCATCTTAATGAACATAACCAGCGAGATTTAGAACCTTAAGGAGCGGGTAAATACCCACTCCCGCAGATGCGAGATGGAGTAGCGGGATTTATCCCGCGCGGCTGTCCCAAGCGATAATATCGTCCTTAACTGCGCGCAGGTTGAAACCTGCTACTCCAGAATGCACAAAAAAACAACAGACTTTTACATCCGTTGTTTTCTTTTCCAAAACCGCAAGTGTTTGTGGGCTTGGAAAATGTGAGGAAGTTAAAAATAATCTTCCTCAATTACTTCTTACAATCTTACAGTCCTTCCAACCCCATCCGATATGTTTCACCATCTCTTCGATGGTGAAATAACTACCCACGCCCAGTTCTTGGTAGGTTATGGCGTGATTTCTGACCGCGCGGTGGATTTCTCCAGCGCAGGTCTCTGCCTGGGGTACAGTAAGATCCTTGTCGTTTTGTAGTCTGTCAAATGCAACTAATGCGGTTTGCCGAAGCTCATCCTGCTGTTTTTCTTGATTATCAATCAATACGCAGGTACTGCTAATAACCAGCAGTGCAAAAATCAACCCTATTATTTCTTTATTACTCATTTTTTTTCACCTTCCTATTTTTTATATTTGACCTAAGAACTCAACTGCAAAAAATTTTACAATTGAATTTTTAAGTCAAATATGATTTTGTTTTTAAATAACCTCAGATTTCTATCGTAACTGTAGATTATAGTACACTTTACGACATCTGTCAAGCCTTTTCAAAGCACAAAAAAAACCGGCAATGACCTACTCTCCCAACCCCGTACAGGGTAAGTACCATCGGCGCTAACGAGCTTGACTTCTGAGTTCGGGATGGGATCAGGTATTTCCTCGTTGCTAAAATCACCGGAAAAATAGCAAATTTTCTTTGAATTGAATTTAGAGGGTAAATTCTATATGGACGTCTGACAAACATTAATTGCCAGTTGACGTTGCAACTACAATCCTTGCGGATTATAATTGTGCATCAAAAAAACATTGACTTATTAGTAGCGCTCGGCTAAACACATTGCTATGCTTACACCTGCGCCCTATCAACCTAGTCGTCTTCTAGGAGTCTATGACGAAATCTAATCTCGGGGCGAGTTTCGTGCTTAGATGCTTTCAGCGCTTATCTCTTATAGACTTAGCTACCCAGCGATGCTCCTGGCGGAACAACTGGTACACCAGAGGTCTACT